>ULZC01044574.1_pt1 | contig 22535 bp, 32 predicted proteins | sample 1962771 | NCBI WGS metagenome assembly ULZC01 (sample SAMEA4835880, study PRJEB28245) | human gut metagenome | biome: gut microbiome; material: fecal sample | place: Denmark | collected 2008 | reverse complement strand
ATCTTAAAGATAAGTATCTGACTTATCCCTTTGATTATGATTCCTTCTGTGAAATGAATACCAGAAAAAATTACCTTAATTTTTTCTGCTTCTTCACATGACTTTTATATAGTACGGCTCTTTTTGCTGATATTCTTTCATTATAAAAACGAAAGGAGCTGTACTATACATGAAAACTAGTAATAATTCTCCATCTGACAAAGAAGCAGCTAAAAACGATACCCCTAATGCGCTCATTTCTGATAATGATCTGCTAAAGTTCTTCAACCTGGAAAGAGAGAACGTTAAGGACTTCTCTATCACCCACAGAAAGGACGGAATGTACGTCAATATCACGCTTAATAAGGACTGGGTTCAGTGCCCCGTATGCGGACATATGACAAGCAGGGTGAAGGACTACACGGATAAGAAGATAACTCATTCCGTTATGACCACCGCCAACTGCTATATCATCTATCATGCAAGAAGGTACCAGTGTCCTCACTGCAAGAAGACATTCTATGAAAATAACCCCTTCACTTTTGGAGGAAGACTCTCTGTTGCTACTGTATTCAATGTTCTCAGAGATCTCAAGGCTCCAAATGCAACCTTTACTGATGTTGCTAGAAGATATGGCATATCCGCTACATCTGTTATTAATATTTTTGACAGGCATGTTCACATCTCCAGAAGACAGCTTCCTGAATGCCTGGCTCTGGATGAAGTGTACGCCTTCAAATCTCATGACAGTAATTATGTCTGTGTGATTGTAGACTACCTGGACAAGAAAATTGTGGATATACTTCCGTCAAGACGCAAGTACGACCTGCTGAATTATTTCATGCTCATTCCACCGGAGGAGCGCAACAAGGTTAAATATGTCTCATTTGACATGTGGGAAACATATAGAATTATCACAAAGCATGTTTTCCCCAGTGCAATCTGTATAACTGACCACTTCCACGTAATTCAGGAATTAAATCGAAGGGTAGATAGAGTAAGAATCCGCGTTCAGAACAGATTCAGAAAGACTATTAACACTCTTAAACCGAAGGAAAATAATAAAACTATCACCCCTGAAGAAATAGTAGAACTCGAAGAAGCATCCAGATACTATTATGTATTAAAAAAATTCAATTGGCTGCTTTTTTCAACCAACAAAAAAATATTAGATGTCAACGTCGATAGAAAATTCAATCGTACGCTGAATAGATATCTCAACTATAGCGAAATACTGGACTTTATGCTGGCCATTGATGATGAACTAGAGGATGCATTCTATCTAAGGAATGATGTTACCTATTTCTATGATCACTGCACTTATGACACTGCAAAGAAACAGCTTGAGAAAATCATCATTGATTTCAGAAGCAGTCCTATTGCAGAGATGAGTCCGTTTGCGAATACTCTTACCAACTGGAAAAGAGAGATCATCAACAGCTTCATAATTGTGGACGACAAGGCAAACAGAAAGATGAACACTGCCATCGTTGAAAACAGAAACAAGTCTATCAAACTAATCAAGCATGCCTCAAATGGCTATCTGAACTGGGAGAGATTTCGCAATCGCATCCTTTATACATTAAATGAGGATACAACCTTCTATTACACAAGTATCAGAAAGGATGGCAAATAATATGAGTAAGGTATTTAAACTTATTGTTGATGAGAGTACTGAACCAGTAATACTTGAGGAAGACGAAGTTTTAGAGGATATTCTTATTCGTCTGGAGTCTATTTCTCAACGAATTGATGATATTCAGTATTCCCTAATAAAAAATAACGATGAAGAGTCATCGTTAGATTTAGATATTTCTGAAATAGACTTCTAAAGCATAAAAAAGTATGGGGTGAGATTCACCCCATACTACGTGATAATTAAAATATAGGAAACCCCTAGTTATTTTAAATTACCGTGATTAGAATAATCCGATGATTGCCATTGGGGCATTGTCACCTTTACGGTTATAAGTTTTGATAACTCTAGTATAACCACCGTTCTTACCTTTGAACTTAGGTGCAACATCATCAAATAGAACCTGTACAGCTGTCTTTCCAGTTGCTGGATCTACTACATTCTGAAGAATAGCAGCAGCCTGTCTTCTAGCATGAAGATCTCCTCTAATACCAAGAGTGATTAATTTATCAACGACTTTACGTACTTCTTTAGCACGAGTAGCAGTTGTTTCAATCTTACCATGCATGATGACATCAGTAGCTAAGTTACGTAACATAGCTTTTCTATGACTAGATACACGGCCTAATTTTCTATTGTTTGCCATTAGTGTACTCCTTCCACAAACTTAGTCCATTGGTTTAAAACCAAGACCTAATTCATTTAATTTTTCTTTAACTTCTTTTAAAGACTTCTTACCAAGGTTACGAACCTTAATCATATCGTCTTCAGTCTTAGAAGCTAATTCTTGAACAGTCTGAATTCCTGCTCTCTTTAAGCAGTTGTATGAACGTACAGAAAGGTCAAGTTCTTCAATAGTCATATCAAGAACCTTGTTACCTGTATCTTGCTGTACTTCACTCATAACGTCCATATTCATTGCCTGATCAGTTAATTCAACGAACATATTTAAATGTTCAACTAATACTTTTGCAGCAATTGCAAGAACTTCATGAGGTTTAATTGAACCATCAGTTGTAATCTCCATAGTTAACTGATCATACTTTGCTGACTGACCAACACGAGTTGGTTCAACTAAGTATGCTACATTAACAACAGGAGAGAAGATAGAATCAGTAGGAATTACGTCAACACTGTTAACGAACTTCTTATTCTGATCTGCACTCATGTAACCTCTATCTTTATGAGCATACATTTCCATATAGAAATGCTGACCTTCAGCAACATGAGCAATTACTAAATCATTAGAAATCATCTTAACTTCAGAAGGACATTGAATGTCTGCACCAGTTACAGTAGCTGGACCAGTGACATCAATAACCATTGTTACATCTTCATCAGAATCTAATTCAAATACTAATTTCTTAATATTTAAGATGATAGCTGTAACATCTTCTAAAACACCATCAACTGCTGAGAATTCATGAATAGCGCCATTGATTTTTACTGCAAATACTGCAGCACCTGGCATAGATGATAATAATACTCTTCTTAAAGAGTTACCTAAAGTAGTACCAAAACCTCTTTCTAAAGGTTCGATGATAAACTTACCATAATTTTCATCTTCATTGTATGTATCAACAGTGAAATTTGCTTTTTCAAACTTTTGCATTGTTTCCCTCCTCTTTGAGATATTTATTTTATATAAATGTAATATAAATCAAATTATCCACGAGGACGTTTTGGTGGACGACATCCGTTATGTGGGATTGGAGTAACGTCAGTGATTGCAGTTACTTCTAAACCAGCAGCTGAAAGAGCTCTAACAGCAGCTTCACGTCCTGGACCAGGACCTTTTACACATACTTCAACAGATTTCATACCATGATCCATAGATGCCTTTGCAGCAGCTTCAGCAGCCATCTGAGCAGCATATGGAGTAGATTTTCTTGAACCTTTGAATCCAAGAGCACCAGCGCTTGACCAGCTAATAACGTTACCGTGTTCATCAGCAACTGTTACGATTGTATTGTTGAATGTTGAATGAACATGAGCAATACCTTTTGCTATATTCTTCTTTACACGTTTTTTACCACGTACAACTTGTTTTGCCATTTGTTCTGCCTCCTACTACTTCTTCTTTCCAGCAATTGGAGTAGCTTTACCTTTACGCGTTCTAGCGTTAGTCTTAGTTCTCTGTCCACGTACTGGAAGTCCTTTACGATGGCGAAGCCCTCTGTAGCAACCAATTTCCATTAATCTCTTAATGTTTAACTGAGTTTCTCTACGAAGGTCACCTTCAGTTTTAATATGTTCAACTTCTTTACGAATTTTTGTTTCTTCTTCTTCTGTAAGATCCTTTACTCTAACATCTTCAGAAACGCCAGCAGCTGCTAAGATTTTCTTAGCTGTTGTTGGACCAATACCATAGATATAAGTTAAAGAAACTACCACACGCTTATCGCGTGGGATATCAATACCAGCTATACGAGCCATTGTCTATTGTTCCTCCTAAAAATAATTAACCTTGTCTCTGTTTATGCTTTGGGTTTTCACAGATTACCATTACTCTACCCTTACGCTTGATTACTCTGCACTTGTCGCAGATTGGTTTTACAGATGGTCTTACTTTCATCTTGTGTCTGCCTCCTTTGGGAAGATCTATTTGTGTCTAAATGTGATTCGCCCACGTGTTAAATCATATGGAGAAATTTCTACTGTTACTTTGTCCCCTGGTAAAATGCGAATGTAATTCATACGGATTTTACCAGAAACGTGAGCTAAAATAACTACTCCATTATCCAGCTGGACTTTAAACATTGCGTTTGGTAATGTTTCGACGACCGTTGCCTGGACTTCAATTACGTCATCTTTCTTCTTTGCCAAAATCGATCAACTCCTTATGTACCTTTGTCATGATTTCATAGCCATCTTCAGTGATAGCTACAGTATGTTCGTAATGTGCAGCTAATGAATGGTCTGCAGTTTTTACTGTCCAATTATCATCCATTACTTTAACCTCGGCTTTGCCTAAATGCGCCATAGGTTCAACTGCAATACACATACCTTTTCTTAATTTTGGTCCTCTGCCTGGTTCACCCCAGTTAGGAATGCTAGGATCTTCATGAACCTCTGTGCCAATGCCATGTCCTGTATAGTCTCTAGGCGTTGAGCAGCCATGACTTTCAAGGTAAGTCTGAACAGCATGTGAAATATCAGAAACTCTATTACCTGGTTTAACTTGTTCTAAACCAGCATAAAGCGACTGTTCACATACTTCCATAAGATGTTTAGCCTGTGGAGACACATTGCCAATCGCAAATGTCCACGCAGAGTCACCATGATATCCTTTCCAGCATGCACCTACATCCACAGAGATAATATCTCCATCTTTAAGTACATAACCATTAGGAATGCCATGAACGACAACATCATTTACAGACGTGCAAACAGCACCAGGAAAATTATAAAGATTTAAGAAAGATGGTGTACAACCATTCTTTCTTATAATCTTTTCACAGAAATCAGATACCTGTTCTGTTGTTAAACCCGGTTTAAGCCATTTAGCGAGTTCCTGATGAACTAAACCTACAACATGACCAGCATGTCTCATTAGGTCAATTTCACGTTCATCCTTGGTTGTAATCATTATTTGGCCTCCAGATTTTTCTTGATATCTGCATAAACAGCATCCATAGACTGGTCGCCATTAACGTTAGTTAATTCGCCCTTCATTGTATAATAGTCAATAAGTGGTCTAGTCTGCTTTTCATAAGTATCAAGTCTAACCTGTACAGCTTCTTCGCTCTCATCAGGACGCTGATAGAGTTCTCCACCACACTTGTCGCATACGCCTTCAGTTTTTGGTGGATTGAAAACGACATGATAAGTGGTTCCACAATCCTTACAAGTTCTACGACCTGAAAGTCTCTTGATTAACTTTTCAGATGGCACATCAATATTGATGACAGCATCAATATCAAAGCCAAATTCTTTCGCGATACTTTCTAGTTCTCTAGCCTGAATGATAGTTCTTGGGAAACCATCAAGAATAAAACCGTTCTTAAAAGAATCAATATTTTCCTTTAAGAATTCCCTTACCATTTCAACTGTGTATTCATCTGGAACAAGATGCCCAAATTGAATAAAATAACTAGCAATTACCCCGAACTTTGTTTTTTCCTTTAAAGCTTTTCTAAAAAGGTCACCAGTTGAGATCTGGTACAAGCCGTACTCCTCCACTAATTTTTTAGCCTGAGTTCCTTTGCCTGCCCCAGGAGGGCCCATAAGAATAATATTCAAATTCTATTCCTCCTTCTAATTGCTACTTTCTTATATAACCATGATATTCTCTTCTTGTCAACATACTTTTTATTGCTCTTACAGTTTCTAACGCAACTCCTGTTACGATAATCAATCCTGTACCCCCTAGAGACAATGCATTATTTGATGTCATCTTCCAGATTTCTGGAGCGATGATTGGAATAGATGCAATGATTGCTAGGAATAGAGATCCTACCACAGTTACACGATTTAAGACAGTTCCGATATATTTCTTTGTATCATCACCAGTACGAACACCAGGAATTGCGCCACCACTCTTCTTTAAGTCTTCACTGATTTTCTTAGCGTCAATCTGTAAATTAGAATAGAAGAATGTGAATAGAATAATCATAACGATATAGAGAACGAATCCTATAGGTTTCTGATAATTCAAGATATTGTCAATCATCTGAGTTGTAGAAGTAGACTTCATGAAACTAATGATTGTTCTTGGTGCTGCTAAAACTGATGCAGCAAAGATAACTGGAATAACTGAAGAACTATTAATCTTAATTGGAAGATTAGTAGATTCTTTAGTATGCATGACTGTCTGTGTATTTGTTGCATAGATAATAGGAATTTTTCTTATTGCTCCTTCTTCAAATACAACAAACACGACAATGGCTAAATATACGATAACAAATAAGATGTACCAAGCTAAGCTTGTTGCAGTCTTATAAGCACTTCCGAATGTAACCATTGATTTAAAAGACGAGATAAAACTATTTGGAAGGTTAGCGACGATACCAGTGAAGATCAATAGTGAAGTACCATTACCTACACCTTTAATAGTAATCTGATCACCTAACCACATTGTGAACATAGAACCTGCAGCCATAACTATAACTACATAGACGTATGTCCAAATAGAACTACTCGCTAGAATACTATAACCCTTATCGAATGCATATGTCAATGACCCACCTTGAATTATTGCTAATGCAAGCGTTAACACACGAGTTACTTTATCCTTTTTCTTTTTACCTGTATTACCTTCTTTATTCCACTGAGCTAAAGCTGGGATAACATCCATAGATAATAACTCAATAATAATAGAAGATGTAATATAAGGAGAAACCCCCAAAGAAAATAATGAGAATTTCTCCAATGTTCCTCCACCAAGCATATTCATAATTCCGAAGATTCCTGAAGAGGTAGCGGCGCTTGTGATTGCACTTGTATCAATATAAGGAATCACAATGCCTGCTCCTAAACGGAATACGAATAGTATACCTAGTGTAAAGACGACCTTACGACGCAATTCACCTTTTTTAAATACTTCTTTAAAAAAGTTAAGCATCTTAGATCACCTCAGTTTTTCCACCTGCAGCTTCAATTGCCTTTACAGCTGATTTTGAGAATTTGCTAGCCTTTACTGTTAAAGCAACATTTAATTCGCCTCTGCCTAAGACTTTTAAACCGTCTAATGCTTTCTTAACTAGCTTAGCTTCCATAACTGCTTCTAAATCTACAACAGCACCATTTTCGAACTTGTTTAAGTCTTCAACGTTGATGATTGCATATTCCTTAGCATTATGATTAGTGAAGCCACGCTTTGGTAAGCGCATGAATAATGGAGTCTGTCCACCTTCAAATCCTGGTTTCTTACCTCCACCAGATCTAGCGCCCTGCCCTTTCTGACCTCTACCAGATGTCTTACCATTACCAGAGCTTGTACCACGACCTACACGATTTCTGTTACGACGTGCGCCGTCATTGTATTTGAGTTCATGTAATTTCATTGTTTACACCTCCTACTTGTCTTCAACTTTTACTAGGTGTCTTACTGCGTTGATCATGCCTTTAATTGTTTCTGTTTCATACTTTTCAACAGAAGCATGCATTTTGTTTAATCCTAACGCTTTAAGAGTAGCCTTCTGGTTTTCTTTACCACCAATAGGGCTTTTTACAAGCGTAATCACAACTTTTTTATTTTCTGCCATTTTTACGCTCCTCCTATCCATAAATCTTTTCGACTGTGATGTCTCTTAATTCTGCTACCTGTTCAGCAGTCTTTAATGATGCTAAACCTTCGATTGTTGCTCTTACCATGTTAATTGGAGTTCTTGATCCAAGTGACTTAGATAAGATATCAGAGTAACCTGCTAATTCAACTACTGCACGGACAGGTCCACCAGCGATGATACCAGTACCTTTTGCAGCTGGTCTTAAGAATACTGAACCAGACTTGAAGTTACCTGTAATTTCATGAGGGATTGTACCATTAATTGATGGAACAGTGATAAGGTTTCTCTTAGCAGCTTCTTCAGCTTTTCTAATTGCATCAGGTACTTCGTTAGCTTTACCTGTACCGAAACCAACACGACCCTTTCTATCACCAATTACTACTAAAGCAGCGAAACGCATTTTACGTCCACCCTTAACAACTTTAGTAACACGGTTGATAGTAACAACTCTAGTTTCGAATTCCTTAGGAGCTCTCTGTCTTCTGTTGTTTTTTCTGTTTCTTCTAGGGTTATTGCCTCTTCTAGAGTTTTCTCTAGAATTTTCTCTAGGTTTACGTTCTTCCATTATTTGACCTCCCTCTTAGAATTTTAATCCAGCTTCTCTTGCAGCTTCTGCAAGTGCCTTTACTCTACCATGATAGATATAACCACCACGGTCAAATACTACTACATCAATATTTTTAGCAAGTGCTCTCTTAGCGATTTCTGCACCAACAGCAGCAGCTGCTTCAATGTTTGAACCATTTTCTAACTTCATGTCTACAGAAGATGCTGATACAAGAGTTACACCCTTAGTGTCATCGATGATCTGTGCATGAATATGAGAGTTTGAACGGAACACATTAAGACGTGGTCTTTCTGGAGTTCCAGAAATCTTATTACGAACTCTAGCATGACGTCTTAAACGGATAACGTTACGTGATTCATTCTTTGCCATGATTCGATTTTCCTCCTTAGTTTATAACTACTTCTTACCAGCAGTTTTACCTTCTTTTCTGATGATATGTTCATCAGAATATTTAATACCTTTACCCTTATAAGGTTCAGGCTTCTTCCAAGCTCTGATTACTGAAGCGACATGTCCAACTCTTTCTTTAGAGATACCAGATACTGTGATTTCAGTAGCTGATGGACATTCAACTTTCACACCTTCTTCGATTTCAACTTCTACTGGGTGTGAATAACCAATATTCATTACTAATTTATTACCCTGCATCTGAGCTCTATAACCGATACCAACGATTTCAAGTTTCTTAGAGAAACCATCTTTAACGCCTTCGATCATGTTTGCAAGTAAAGCTCTAGTTGTACCATGTAACTGCTTGTTTGATTTTTCTTCACTGTGTCTCTTACATTCAATTTCATTACCATTAACTTCGATAGTAATTAATTTAGAGAACTGTCTAGTAAGAGTTCCCTTAGGACCTGTAACAGTGACAGTGTTATCAGCAGCAACGTCTACGTTTACACCTTCAGGTACGATAATAATCTTTTTACCAATACGAGACATTGTTTGACCTCCTAAATAATTTTATTACCAGATATAAGCTAATACTTCTCCACCGATATTCTTAGCTCTTGCTTCTTTATCAGTCATAAGTCCTTGAGAAGTAGATAATACTACGATACCTAAACCATTTAATACTTTAGGGATTTCGTTTACTTTAGCATACTGACGTAAACCTGGTTTAGAAACTCTCTTTAAACCAGTGATAACTCTTTCGTTACCTTTATATTTTAATGTAATAACAATATTCTTATGATTTCCTTCTTCATTTACTACGAAGTCAGTAACAAAACCTTCATTCTTTAAGATGTTTGCTAAATCATTCTTTAGGTTTGAGTAAGGGATAGAAACAGTTTCATGTTTCTGCTGATTCGCATTACGAATTCTAGTTAACATATCTGCAATTGGATCTGTTGTAACCATTTATATGTCCTCCTTCCGTATGTGACTTATAAATTACCAGCTTGCCTTCTTAACACCAGGAATTTCACCTTTATAAGCTAATTCTCTGAAGCAAATACGGCATAACTTGAATTTTCTAATAACTGAATGTGGGCGTCCACAACGTTCGCATCTAGTATATTCACGAACTTTGTATTTCTGAGGACGTTGCTGTTTAACTTTCATAGATGTTTTTGCCATAATTCTGTCCTCCTAATTATTTAGCAAAAGGCATGCCAAGTTCTGTTAATAAAGCGCGACCTTCTTCGTCAGTCTTTGCAGTAGTAACAAATACGATATCCATACCTCTTAACTTTGCAACCTTATCGAAATCAATTTCAGGGAAGATTAACTGTTCTTTAACACCTAAAGTGTAGTTACCTCTTCCATCAAATGAATTCTTAGGTACTCCTCTAAAGTCTCTTACACGAGGAAGTGAAATACTTACTAACTTATCTAAGAATTCATACATTCTTTCACCACGTAAAGTGACTTTACATCCGATAGCCTGACCTTCACGTACCTTGAAACCAGCGATTGATTTCTTAGCAGTAGTAACGATTGGCTTCTGACCTGAGATTAATGTCAATTCTTCTACAGCTTCTTCTAAGAATTTAGAATTGTTGACTGCATCACCAACACCGATATTAATAACGATCTTTTCCATTTTAGGAATCTGCATTGTAGATTCATAACCGAACTTCTTCATTAAGTTCTTTGTGATTTCGTTTGTATAACGTTCCTGTAAACGGTTCATGTATTATCCTCCTTCCCCTTATTTCTTCTTATTTTCGATTACAGCACCTGTTTTCTTATTAACACGTACTTTTTTACCATCTTCAATTTTATAGCCAAGTTTAACGATTTCCTTAGCTTTTGTATCATAGTAAGCAACATTAGAAGCATCGATTGGAGCTTCTACAGTAATGATTCCGCCTTCAGGATCTGCCTGAGAAGGTTTAACATGCTTTGTTACCTTCTTGACACCTTCAACGACAACTCTATTACCTTTAATTGCAAGAATTTCGCCAGTCTTGCCTTTTTCGCTGCCTGCAATGACCTGTACTGTATCACCTACACGTAATTTCATATCTTTCGTTCCTCCTATAATACTTCAGGAGCTAATGATACGATTTTCATGAAATCAGCATCTCTTAACTCTCTAGCGACTGGGCCAAAGATACGTGTACCCTTAGGTGTATTGTCATCTTTAATGATTACGCATGCGTTATCATCGAAACGGATTACTGAACCGTTTTCACGCTGTACACCGTATCTTGTTCTAACGATAACAGCTTTAACGACTTCACCCTTCTTTACAGTTCCGCCTGGAGCCGCTTGCTTTACAGTAGCAACAACGATATCACCGATGCTACTTGTCTTTCTATTTGAACCACCAAGGTTTCTGATAACTAAAACTTCTTTAGCGCCTGTATTGTCAGCAACTTTTAATCTACTTTCGTTCTGGATCATAGTAGTGACCTCCTTTCAGACTGTATTAGATAATTTCTGCTTTCTTTACGATTTCTACTAAACGGAAACGCTTTGTTGCAGATAATGGTCTTGTTGCCATAATCTTTACTGTATCTCCAACACGTGCTTCATTATTTTCATCATGTGCATGGAATTTCTTTGATGAATTCATACGCTTTCCGTATAATTTATGCTTTACATGTGTTTCAACAAGTACAGTTATAGTTTTGTCCATCTTAGTAGAGATGACTGTGCCAGTATAGACTTTTCTGTTATTTCTTTCCATAATCTCTCTCCTACTTTTCAAGTTCTCTTTCTCTAATAACTGTTTTGATCTTTGCGATTGATTTTCTTACTTCTTTGATACGAGCAGTATTTTCAAGCTGACCAGTTGCCTGCTGAAATCTTAAACTAAATAACTCTTTTTTGAATTCTTCTACTTTCACAAGTAGATCTTTTGTTTCAATACTTCTAATATCTTGTACTTTCATGAGTTACTCACCTCTTCCAATAATCTTGCATCTGACAGGTAACTTATGAGAAGCAAGTCTTAATGCTTCACGAGCAGTTGCTTCATCAATCTGACCAACTTCGAACATTACGCGGCCTTTCTTAACTACAGCTACCCACTGTTCCGGAGCACCTTTACCTGAACCCATACGTACTTCCAAAGGCTTCTTAGTCTTTGCTAAGTGTGGGAAGATTCTAATCCAAACCTTACCACCACGGTTCATATGACGGTTGATTGCGATACGAGCTGCTTCAATCTGTCTTGAAGTGATCCAAGCACCATCAAGAGCTACTAAACCGAAGTCACCGAAAGCAACTGTCTTACCGCCCTTAGCCTTACCTTCATATTTAACTCTATGAGGTCTTCTATATTTTGTTCTCTTAGGCATCAACATGATTATTTATCCCCTTTCTTCTTTGCAGGAAGAATTTCTCCCTTACAAATCCAGACTTTAACTCCTAGCTTACCATAAGTAGTAGCAGCTTCTGCAGTGGCATAATCAATGTCAGCTCTGATTGTATGTAGTGGAACTACACCTTCAGAATATCCTTCACTTCTAGCGATATCAGCACCGCCTAAACGACCTGAAACTGAAGTCTTAATACCTTTAGCACCGTTTCTCATTGCATTCTGAATAGCTCTCTTCTGAACTGTTCTGAATGAAGCACGGTTTTCAAGCTGTTCTGCGATTCTATCAGCTACTAACTGAGCGTTAGTATCAGCATTCTTAATTTCTACTACGTTGATAAATACTTTCTTATCACTGATAAGACCCATTAATTCTTTTCTTAAAGCATCAATGGCTTCTCCGTCTTTACCAATCACTACACCAGGTCTTGATGTGTGAACAAAGATATTGACGCGTTTCTTTGATCTTTCAATATCGATCTTTGCTACGTATGCTTTCTTTAACTTAGCCATTAAGAATTCACGGATCTTAACGTCTTCTAATAAGTAATTAGCAAAGTCTTTCTTATCAGCATACCATCTTGAACTCCAATCACGGTTAACACCAACACGGAATCCAACTGGACTTACTTTCTGACCCATTGTTCGTCCTCCTATCTTTCTTCAACCACACAAGTGATGTGGCATGTTCTCTTTAAAATTTGAGTTCCAGAACCTTTAGCTCTTGCGCGGAATCTCTTTAATGTTGGACCTTCGTCAACATAAATCTTCTTAATATATAACTTATCTTCGTCTGCACCTTCATTATTAACAGCGTTAGCCTTAGCAGAGTTAACAACCTTGATAATAGCAGGAGTAGCACTCTTGTTTGTGAATTCAAGAATTCCGAGTGCTTCCTTAACTGACTTACCACGGACTAAGTCAACGACTAATCTAGCTTTCTGAGGTGATACACGAATAGTTTTTGCTGTTGCTCTTGCTTCCATGTTCAAATCCTCCTATTTATTAAGCAGCCTTATCATTGGCTGTGTGGCCTTTGAATGTTCTAGTTGGAGCAAATTCTCCTAACTTATGACCAACCATATCTTCTGTTACATAAACTGGAATATGTTCTTTACCATTGTATACTGCGAAAGTATGCTCAATAAACTGAGGGAAAATAGTAGAACGTCTTGACCAAGTTTTGATAACTTCTTTTTTACCAGCAGCATTTAATGCTTCAACCTTTTTCATCAAATGTTCATCGACGAAAGGTCCCTTTTTTAAACTTCTTGCCATGATTACTTATCCTCCTTCTTATTTAGCATTACGACGACGTACGATCAATCTGTTAGAATGTTTCTTGCTGTTTCTAGTCTTAACACCAAGAGCTTTCTTACCCCAAGGAGTAAGTGGAGCTTTACGACCGATTGAAGTTTTACCTTCACCACCACCATGTGGATGGTCATTAGGGTTCATTACAGAACCACGAACAGTAGGTCTTACACCTTTCCATCTCATACGTCCAGCTTTACCGTAATTAACAAGACCATGGTCTTCGTTACCTACAGCACCAACTGTAGCACGGCACTTCTTTAAGAATTTTCTTACTTCACCAGACTGAAGTCTAACAATTACATATTTTTCTTCAGAACCAAGGATCTGAGCTGAAACACCAGCAGAACGAGCTAACTGTCCGCCCTTACCAGGATGCATTTCAATATTGTGGATAGTTGTACCTTCAGGCATGTTACCCATTTCCATACAGTTACCAACTTTAACGTCAGTAGTTTCACCAGAAACAATTACAGTTCCTACTTCTAGTCCCTTAGGAGCTAGGATATATCTCTTTTCACCATCAGCGTAATTGATTAAAGCGATGTTTGCAGATCTATTTGGATCATATTCGATAGTAGCAACCTTACCAGGTACTCCATCCTTGTTACGCTTAAAATCAATAACTCTGTATTTTCTCTTATGTCCACCACCATGATGTCTAGTAGTGATCTGACCCATATTGTTACGGCCACCTTTTTTCTTATAAGGAGCAAGTAATGACTTCTCTGGAGTAGAAGTAGTGATTTCTTCTTTAGTCAAAGCAGTCATGTTTCTACGACCGTTACTTGTAGGCTTATATGCTTTAATTGGCATGTTTAATCCTCCTATTTAAATATCTGAAATGGAGTGCATTTCAATAGTTTGTATAAATTATTCTTCTTCACCGAATAAATTGATGCTGTTACCTTCTGCTAAAGTTACGATTGCTTTCTTTCTTCTAGCAGTCTTACCAACATAACGACCAACTCTCTTAGTCTTAGCTCTAACGTTGATTGTGTTTACGCTAGTAACCTTAACATTGAACATAGCTTCTACAGCCTGTTTGATTTCAGTCTTGTTTGATGATAAAGCAACATCGAAAGTATATTTGTTTTCTTCCTGCATTAACTTCATAGTCTTTTCAGTTAAAACAGGTTTTCTTAGTACGTCAGTAATGTGAGCCATTATTTTAGTACCTCCTCAACTGCCTTGATAGCTTTTTCAGTCATCATAAGCTTTGTGCAATCCATAACGTCATAAACGTTTACGTTTCTAGCTTCGATAACTTTAACACCAGGAACGTTTCTAGCAGATAATACTAAGTTTTCTTCTAATGTATCAACAACGATTAATGTCTTTCTTGGGTTTTCGAAGTTACCTAAGAAATTAACAACATTCTTAGTCTTGATAGTATCAAAAGCAAGATTATCTAAAGCAACTAATTCCTGATCGATTACTTTCTGTGATAATACAGATCTTAATGCAAGATTCTTAACTTTCTTGTTAATCTTGAAGTCATAGCTTCTTGGAGTAGGACCAAAGACAATTCCTCCACCGCGCCACTGTGGTGCACGGATAGAACCCTGTCTAGCACGTCCTGTACCCTTCTGTCTCCAAGGTTTCTTTCCACCGCCTGAAACTTCGTGACGATTCTTCACCTTGTGAGTACCCTGTCTTAATGAAGCTCTCTGTAGTAAGACTACATCAAAGATTGCCTGGTTATTTGGTTCGATTCCGAATACGTTTTCGTTAAGTTCTAAATCGTTTAATTTTTCACCATTCTGATTAAATAATGCAATATTCAACATTAGTTTTTCCTCCTTCCACTTCATTATTCTGCAACTGCTTCAGTAGCATAATTTACTAATTCAGCAGCTTCGTTTGTTTTTCCGTTTGCCTTGATACCAGACTTAACGATTACTAAGCCTTTCTTTGGACCAGGTACTGATCCGCTAACTAGTAATACGTTCTTTTCTGCATCAACTGCAACAATTTCAAGATTCTGAACTGTTCTTGTGTTTCCACCCATCTGACCTGGAAGATTCTTACCAGGAGCAATTCTGTTTGGAGCGATTGGACCCATAGAACCTACGATTCTGTGAGCTCCAGAACCATGTCCCTTTGGACCGATGTGCTGTCCGTGTCTCTTGATAACACCCTGATAGCCTTTACCTTTACTTGTACCTGTTACGTCAACTACTTCACCAGCTACAAAGCTATCAACAGATACTGTCTGTCCAACTTCATAACTCATCATTTCGTCATAACGAAATTCCTTAATGAAGCGCTTAGGAGCTGTGTTTGCTTTAGCAGCCACACCTTTTTCTGGCTTGTTTGCAAGCTTTTCTCTCTTGTCTTCGAAACCAACCTGGATTGCGTTGTATCCATCAGTTTCAACAGTCTTCTTCTGAAGAACTACGTTTGGAGTTGCTTCGATAACTGTAACTGGGATTAACTTACCATCAGTTGTGAAAACTTGAGTCATTCCGATCTTACGACCTAAGATTCCTTTCATGAGTTACACCTTTTACCTTTCTTATAACTTAATTTCAATATCTACACCACTTGGTACTTCTAATCTAGTTAAAACATCAACTGTTTCTGGTGTAGGGTTCACTACGTCGATTAAACGTTTGTGAGTTCTGATTTCGAACTGTTCACGAGAATCCTTATACTTGTGAACTGCTCTTAAGATCGTATAAATTTCCTTTTCTGTAGGTAATGGTACAGGACCAACTACCTGAGCGCCAGACTTCTTAGCTGCAGCTACGATTTTTTCTGCAGATGCGTCTAGGATCTTGTGATCGAAAGACTTAAGTCTGATTCTGATTTTGTTGTTTGCCATGATTATTCCTCCTTGTCTATTCGTTAGACAACGCTCAATGCGAATTCCCTGAGCACTCTTCCGTTCATGACAACGGCTGTCAGCGTTTCAGCAACCTCGCACATCTTCGCGTTTCACAACGGTCATATAATACCGTAATAAAACAGAGAAATCAACCCCTTTTTACACTTTTTTTAGGTTTTTTTAATAAATTTTTCATTGATTTAGTCAATACTTTTTGAATTATGAATGTAAGCGCAAACATTCAAAAAATAATATAAAATTAGTTGAATTTCTTTTCAAAAGGTCATTTTTTTTACATATCTGAATCTATCTCAAATAAGATTGTATACAATGATCTGGTGTTCAAGGCATAAGAAAACACACCTACGAAGGTGTGTTCTGTACTAAATGCCTTTTAATTTTCTTTATAGTCTTACCAACAGGATAACCTGTACATAAGATAATAACCGCAATACAGATTGCAACAATATATTCATTGATCTTAATTGCATCACCATTGAGCTTAGCACCATCAAGAGCATCAGAAATACGATGTCCTCGTACAACTAAACGATGTGTATTGATTCCATAGGGTGTACATGTAAATAATGTACATAAGTCTTTTCCTTCTTCTATTTCAAATAAACTATAGTCATCCGGTTCTATAGTTGCGATATGGTCTACTTTATATGTTAATACACGGTCATAGACATGTAGATAGAAGAGATCCCCTTTTACTAATTCATCTAGTTCTGTAAAGAGTTTGGCACTGGGAAGACCTCTATGGCTTGACAAGACACAATGTGTTGATTTACCTCCAACAGGTAAGCTAGACCCTTCTAGATGTCCTACACCTACCTGTAGGACAGATTCATTCACTGTATGATGAATAGAGAGTTTACAGCTAATCTTCGGAATAACAATATAACCCATCATTCCTAAACCATCCGCATCCAATAAGCTATTGTATGTAGCTGATTGTTCCTGTGTAGGAGTAAAACGTGCATCATTTAATACTAAGGTCTTATTGTAAGCAATAGCCGCATCTATTGCTACCTGTTTTTGTTTTTGTGTCATCTTCTTCATTTTATCAGAATAGTTTGCGACTACTTTTGATTGATATAATGAATTCCAACACTCACTTACTGTTGGATAAAGCAATAAGGAGAGTCCTGTAATAAAAATGAGTACTGCGATAATTGTAGATATATGTTTTCTCATTTTTACAATCCTCTCCTTTAATAACTAATAGGGAATGAAGATCATTCCCTAAATAATATGTTTATATAATTAGTTAGTTCCTTCTTTTCTCTTAGAGAATAATACTATACCAGAAGCTAAAACTAAAATAGAACCTACAACATAGATTAATGTTGTACCCATACCACCGGTACTAGGTAATAATGAACCTTTGTTGTTTAGAACTTTTACATCACCTGTAATTTCTACACCATCTACCTTAATTTTACCATTAGATAAGATTTCAATCTTAATAGGCTTCTGGATTTTGTTGTAACCTTTTGGTGCTTCTGTTTCTTTAAGGTAGTAAATACCTGCCTGCAAACCGTTGATATCAACATGACCATTATTGCCAGATGTTAAAGTTATATTTCCTTTTGTCTGATCAGTACTATAACGATAAATTGTACCATTTGGATTAAACTTAATTGCATTGCTTTCACTAGGCTGTTCATTTGTTGATAAGATGAACTTTGCACCTTCAAGAGCTGTATCTATTCCAGTGTATTTATATACTGGAATACCATAAGTATAAGTTTCTGTTTCAGATTTTTCAGTCTTTGTTTTTTTATCACCATATGTTAACCATGTTGTATTTTTCATTGCAAAGTTAATAGGTGCTTTTTCACTTACATATGCAAGATACTCTACTGTTATTTCTGTCAATTTGCCAGTATCAATATCTTGTCTATATGTTTTGTAGAAAGAGTCAGTGAATGAAAGTTCGAAAGTACATCCATCTTCAGGATTCCCTGGACTATATCTATCTGGTTTAACAATGAAATCATCTGTTTGACGATATTCATGATTCTCATTATCTCTAACATAAGCAACTTGAACAAATTTTAAATTTTCATTCATACTATCATGTAAAACATAGTTCTTAGCACCAGGTTTTACATGAATAGTTGTCTTGAAGAATACGGTTTCTCCAAGATTAACAGAGTTCATAGTACCATCACTATTTACATTGCCACCCTGAGTGATAATCTTGGTTTATCATGCTTGTCCTGAATTTCTGCTGTAGGAGCAGCAGTAGTAATATTACAAGCTGTTCCTGAAGTTGATTCAACTACATAGTAACCTAAATCTAAATCTTCAAATACAGCTGTAGCATTGTCAGATTTAGATACTGATGCTGTCGCTGTTTTAGTTGCAGTGATGTTGTGTTTTTGTGCATAACCAATTGCATAAATTGCAAGTTTACGTACTTCTTTATCACTAGTATCTTTTAAAGTCACATAACCGTTTTCATTTGAAGTAAAAAACTGTTGACCTTCATCTGAGTTAATAAATGTATCCCAATCTCCACCAGGTTTCTTATATGAATAAGCACCTGCAGTTTTGTCATAACTTTCAAGAGATAAGATCTTGTAAATCTTATAATCTTCTCCTGCAATTGCATTTGTAACTGTAATTTTACCTCTTTCTGATGTTGAAGTTGCTGTATTAGACTTATCATCTACCGCATTAACACCAGTAGCCATTGAAATAATCATCACAAATGTGCAGACAATGGCTAAAATTCTCTTCATTAATTTCATTTCCCTATCTCCTCTTCTTTTATCTTCTTAACGCGATTTTTATATATGATCAACAGAACTGTACAACTAGCACCTACCATTGCTAGTCCTAATTGTCTGTAAATCAGGGTTAATCTGCTACCTGCAGAAGGTAGCTTCTTTGTACGGAGACTATTAGTCACTATGACTTCATCTCCTACTACTACTGCCTTACTTGTAGAATTACCCTTCACTTTATAATCTACAACATATGGCAATTTATTCACTGTTACTTCTTGAGAAGTATTTGTGATTGGACGACCTTCATCATCTAATTCAAATACATAGTAAGTAATTTTTGGATTAAGATTGATGAACTTCGTGTACTTCTCTTCTGTTTCACCTGTACTATAAGTAATTGTTTTTACTTGTAGTGGCGAACCACTCCTTTGTGGATTGTCATATAATCCAAATGTATATGTTCCACTCACTGGTTTATGAGAAGTACCCATTGCATTATTAATAAATGCTTTTTTAACTAGTATACCTTTCTGAGAGTTATATATAGTTAAATTAAAATCTGTAGATGAATATGCGACTTTGTATTTCTTATTTGATTGTTTATCAAAATAAGCAATACATTGTTTTACATCATCTGCATAATCATCACTATTCTTTTTATCTACACAGATAATATAGTAAGAACTATCGTCCTTCATATATCCATCTGGTGTATTTCTTTCTTTGACTTCATAGATTGTATTGTAGTAAGTCACAAATGGTGCTTGTACTGCATAGAGTCCATTTTCTGTTTCACCACTTGTTGTACCACCTTCAACTCTTTGAATCTTATCTCCATTGAGCTTACATTCATAAATATCAAATGTAACTCCACTCATAGGATTCGCATTATCCTGATCTATCTTCTTGATTGTAAGATGAGGATTATCCGTTGTTGTCGTACTACCACCAGCAATCAGGTTATAGCTGAAGTCTGGAATAACATCATTCTTACCACCATCATTCCCATAAGACTTCCAATAGACCTTATTAGACACTTTTGTAGAAATATCTGGTGCTATGTTTACAGTCACTGTATAAGTAATAATGATCTTCTTTTCATTTGGAATTGAGATTTCTAAAGTATTTGTTTCTGGATTAAATGCTTTTTCTATTTGTACAGAATTTCCTGCATCATCCTTAGCCTCAATACTTGTGATATCTAATTCTAAGTTATCTCCTAACTTATCCACTAATGTCAGCTTATTACCATCATTAGATGGTAACTTCTGAGAGAGTGTATTGGCAGTAATTGTATACTTGATTGTTTGTCCATTAAATGTTTCAGGATGGCTTTTATCTAAGCTGTTCTTCTCAAGTGCTGCAGTAGAACTAGAAGTGGCTAAATGTTCTTCTCCATCATTACTTTGTAATGTGACCTTATTCGCAAAGGTTTTAGACTGTCCACCAAGTAATACTTTAGAATCAGTCACACGACAGACAACCTGTACATCGATAGAACATTCATCTCTTGTATGTTTATTCTCAAATTCACCTAGTTTAATAAGAGCTTTATTTGTAGTCTTATTATAGTAATAGGTTGTATTTTGACTTCGTCCGTTGTCATTCGTTGCTGTATTGGAATACTGCTTCCAATCATCACCTAAACCATCCATTGTTTTAGATACAACAGATTGTGCTTTATTACCATGCCACTTGATACGTATATATCCTAGTTCCATACCTTCTGGAATATCTTCTAATACACGGTAATCACCTTTTAAGTCTCCTGCATAGTTGACTTTAAGGACCCAAGAGGCATATATTCCATGACCTGTAGTTGTATCTAATGTTTTGGTACTTATTTTACTTATATTGCTGTCGGTACCAGCTTTAAGTATTTTAGCTTCTTTTCCATCATAACTGAATGTACAGTTAAATTCCTTCAACAAATCTGCTCCACCATGAAGAGATTGAGTCGCATCATTGCGTTTATTAAATGATTTATCTGTTGTGTCTTTTAAGAGTACTTCATTCTTATAATTAAATGTTGCGCGATTGACCGCTGGAATCTTGGAAGGTTCTGTCTTGATGATCATATAGATATTTTCATCATTTTCTAGTTTGATTGTTTCTTTTGCAGTGAGTGTTAATTCACTCTTGTTGTTTCCACTAAAGTTTTTACTATTTGTATATTCCTGATCAAATAGCTTACTTTTATCTTGTAAACCAGTATTTGAATCTAAGAACTCTTGATAGTTCTCACATGCACCTACCGGTTTTGCAAGCTTTCCTTGATAGATACCTACAACAGAATCAGAATGCAAATAAGAATCAGTGATGTTGTTTTCTTTTACTACTGCATCTCTAATTTGAGTTCTTTCTCTAATAGCTGATCCATTGACTTCAATAACCCAATAGAATGCACCATTTTCCCAAGTAGTCGCATTTTCTACTGGTCTTTCATAATACCAAGCATTCTTATTTACATTCAGGTTATAGAAACCATTGACCTGTGTTGTTTGAGAGGCTGTTTTATTATTGAATTTAAAGGTTTGATCACCTTTTACTACATCTCCATTTAATGTGAATGTATTAGTCACTTTAATCTGACCGATTTCACTTAAATCTTTCGTTTGTGCATAGTATTCAAAGCGATAACCATAACTGTTTGACCAGCCAAGCTCAGAGAGTTTTAATTCAAATGATTTCTGTTTGTCTATCTTTAACCATTTAGATTCTTTATCTTTATAGGTATTAGAACTTTCATCGTATTCATAAGCTGTAATCTTTACATAACCAACATAATGCATAATATCTGAACTTAATGCATCTTTTAGTGTTGCATGAGTGATATCAAATTGATTCTGTGATTTATTTAGATTAACAGTATACTTATAACTTCCTTGTGGAACTACAAAGCTATTGACTGAAGAATCTTTTTCATAACCATTATTCTTCTTTACATAGACATCTGAATTCATCTGGATTGTTTGCTCATTTGAAGTAAGATTACTATCTTTGATCTTTTGAATCCATGTATAGTCATTTAAAACAAGCTGATTTTTAGTTGTAGTTCTATCTAACATACCTTCTACTTTCTTTGCGTTATCTGCATCATTCGCATATATGTTTTTGATTGTCACCTGTCCTGATTGCATTGCTGCATAGACTTCTGGTTTAATCTTGAGTTTATATGTTACATAATATGAATCACCTGGATTAATGGTAATAGGATGATTTTCTGCACCACTTAACTTAAAACGTTTTGGATTCCCATCATATGTATCTTTGTAGTTAGTCCCATCTGTTTCCCATTGAACCTTATATAAAGAAGAATCAATTTTTGTATCTGTGCTTTCTTTAATTTGATGCAACTCTATAGAATCCTTCATATAAGAGATATAAGGTAACATCTTATTATCATTCGCAAATTTACCTGCATATCCACTGTTATGAAATGACCGTTGTCAAGACATAAATCAA
>ULZC01013247.1_pt1 | contig 23090 bp, 8 predicted proteins | sample 1962771 | NCBI WGS metagenome assembly ULZC01 (sample SAMEA4835880, study PRJEB28245) | human gut metagenome | biome: gut microbiome; material: fecal sample | place: Denmark | collected 2008 | reverse complement strand
TATCAACCTTGTTATTGCCTGCGCCGATTACATTGCCCTTTTCATCCTTAACGGTGTTCATGTTGATAGCACCGCAGGTAGAATAAATTGCGCTGTAGCCGGTTTTGGTATTATCGTCCACAATATTAATTTTGCCGCCGTTAACGTTAATGATGCCGCCGCCGATGTTAGCAAACAGGCCGTTGCCTACGCCGGAGATATCCACATTGCCGTTGACGTTAATCGTACCGCCTACTGCTCCGCCATAGCCTGCATGTGCATAAATACCTGCTGCGCCATATTCGGCGAAACCACCGTGGTTGCCGTCCAGCTTAACCTTCACATCACCGTTGATCGTCGTGCTGCCTGCATGGCTGTATACGCCTACAGTAGAGTAGTCGCCCTTAACATCGATGTCAACGTCACCATCAATCGTCAAATTGCCTTTGTATTGATGGATTGCATGTGCCCCTTGTCCGCTCTTACTACTGTCGAGCTTAATCACGAGCTTGTCTGCCTTAACCGTACTGTTTGCATCTACATCTTGGTAAATGCCCGCGTTAGTCTTGCTAGCATCAGTTACGTTGATAGTCAAAGTTTTTCCGTCGGCATCAATCGTCGTGCCTTTAACAAAGTTCGTACCCTTAGCTCCCTCGCCGCTTACGTTAATGGAAGTATCTTCAGTAAATTTGTAGCTGCCGTCGCCTTGGATTATATCTGCCTTTGCATATTCCTCATCAGCGTCTGCATCACCGGTAAGTGTAGTGGTAAATTTGGTAGCAGCGGGTTTGCTATAGGAACCCTTGCCGTTATCGGCAAACTGAATCTTGCCGCTCTTAATGGTTACGCTGTCATTGGTCAGACCGCCGGCAATTTTTACGGTACCAAGCAGGTTTTCCGGATTATTTGCATAATCCGCGTAAGTCAGCTTGCCTGCCAGTGCATTCAGAACACTGTTCAGTTTTGCGCTGTCTTTGGTATCTATTTTGCTGCTATCAGTTACCATGTTCATAGCAGAATCCTTTTCCGCATTGCGGATGATGACATCACCGGCAGTATAATCTGCGGCAGCAGAGCCATCGTTGTCATGTTTATAGAACACAGTAGTATGACCACTGTAATTATTGATATCAATATTTGCTTTATTATCCTGGAAAATCAGGCCTGCATTAGCTTCGCTGCTGCCGCCGCTGAGCTTGTTGATATGGGTAATGCCGTCATATTTGTCATACTGCGGTGCGGAAAGCGCAGGCAGCTCGCCCAGGCTAATGCCGTTGGTCAGGGAGAGAGACTTGTGGTTCCATACTGCGTTATTCTGCAGCCACAGGTTAACCTCGCCGGTCTGTTTGGTTCCGGTATTGTCAACGACGCCTGTCCAGGAAGATTTATCATTGTTCAGGCCGATATTTACCTGACCTGTACGGTAGAAGTACGGTTCACCATGGCCATCGTCACGCATAGCCAGCACGTTGCCCTTGATAACAACGGTTTTATCTCTGGCTGCTGTTGCATCGGCATTAACGTTGATAGTACCACCGTAGTTGGCGATGCTGTAAAATGCCTCGGTATCATCCTCAGGAGTATCAATATTTACATCACCGTTTGTGGTAATGGTAGAAGTTTTTAAATCATCGGCATATTCTGTGCTGCCGGTTGTTTTTACAGCCTTGTAGTACGGGTCAGTAACCAGAGCGCTGCCCTTTACAGCCATATCAAGGTTGCCGTTGATAATAACGTCACCGCACAGGCCTGCACGGATGCCGACAGGCTGCCAACGCGCACCTTTATAGGTCAGGTAACCGCCGTGAAGGTCACCGGAGGTTACACCCCATTCGCCTTGAACGTTTTTGTCACGCAGAGTAACATTGCCGTCAAAGGTTACAGAGCCTCTTTTGTCTACAGCCTCATCAAAGTTGCCTTCCAGCCAGCCTGCCTGAATAGCCATAGCAGAATAATCCTTACTGTGCATAATGCCAGTAAAATCACTTTTAATGACTACGGCACCGGGAACGTTGCCATTCTTAACCAGGGATTTCGGAGAAACTACATTAGAATTTTCAAAGGTAACTGCTTCGCCAAAATCGAATACGAGAGAACCGTCTGCGGCAACAGACATATTAGAACCGAAGGTCTTGCTGTCTTCAGACTGCATACCCCAGATAGTGTTGTTATTGCCGCTATATGAAGCAGCAAATGTCTGCGGAACATAGCCTGCAGCAAGAATGCCGGCAGTTACTGCCAGCGCCAGCTTGGTTCTCCATGATTTTTTCGGAAATTTTTCCATACTTTGCCTCCTTTAATACACTCATAACAACTCAAAAAAATAAATAGCACAGCTTAACAAGGCTTAAACTGTGCTATCTTGAAAACTTATAACAGCAGATCAAGCAAAAATGGACTCTCATCGTGCAACAGACATAATACTACCGTCAAGTTAATAAAATCAATTCTCGCAGATCTTTACTAAATATCAAATAGTCAGTACCCTGGCTTAAGCTCATTGCCACTTCATCCCTTGGTAAGAGGTTTAAGCTACAGCTTAATGATGAAGGGGCTCCCTTTCACAGTTGCGGACCAGCGCCAAAATTTCATTGGACTTCCCTGCAAAGAAGATATCCGGCAAGAATATCTTCACCTAATTGTTTGTATTAAATTGAATGATGCAAAAGCAGCATCGGCTTCTCTTTTAGTCATTTGTATTTTAATCGAGGTGCATTAATTACACTTTCTCTTTTATTGAAAATATATATTACTTAGAGTCTACCACATGTGTTATTGAACGTCAAGTAGCAGTTAAATATATTTGCATTACAGCACAGCAAGCAAGAAATCAGTATAAACATCGGCTCGCATCAGAAAATCCGAAAAATTACCGATAATACAAATATAAGAAGCTCTCAAAAAAATGTGCTGCATATCCGCCTTACAGCAGATATGCAGCACGTATATTGTCGTCTACAAGTTTTTTGAGTTTACCGCAGCACCGCACAGGGCAGCACTGCGGCTGAGTATGAAAAATATGAGAGAGCTTAAATAATTTCTTAGAACTCGAAACGGAGACCAACGTTCATCTTCCACTTACGCTCGAAATCTCCGCCGAAGTCCTTAGCAAAGTCTGCATAGATATGGCAGTTGTCGCTCAGATCATAGCTGCCGCCAATGCTCATTTCCATCCAGGTGTCACTGCCATCAAAGCTGGTGTGCTTATAGCCGCCGTCCTTAGCGAAATAGCTTGCTGTGATGTCGCCATTAAATTCATGTGCGCCATACAAGCCAACATATACACGGCCTTTTTCGCTCTTAGCGCCTGCTTCCACACCGAAGCGTGCTACCAGGCTGCTGTAAGCGTCCTGGTCAATTCTCATGCTGTCTTTCGGAGTATGGGCAGTGTAATTCTTGCTGCCTACCTGAGACCAGGTCAGCTGTGCTTTCGGAGTAAAGTAGCTTGCCTCAGTGCCGAAGGTCTTGCCATATTCCATGGTCAGGCCATAAGCGTTGGCTTTGTAATCGCCATGCAGCTTCAGGCTGCGGATTTCATTGTAAACGTCGTATTCGTTTTCAACGCGACCGGCTTTTGCTGCTACACGCAGGTAGGACTGGTCTTCGAAATTCTTCACGCCGTATACGCCAAAGCTGTAAAGCTGGTTGTCGCCCTTGCCGCCAAGCAGGTAGTTGGAATCGCCGTTGCGGTAGTCAAAGGCTACACCTGCATGCCAGCCGTTTGCCAGAGCTTTGTCATAGCCAACCTGTACTCCGCGATAGGTGTTGTCATCTTTAACACCCTTAACATCGGAGCTTGTCTTGCCGCCCAGTGCCTTAGCGAAGATGCCGTCTGCATCTGCCAGATCCGCACCGGTGTAGGTGTCCTGCATGTTGTCGCGCCAGCTGTGCATGGAGGTGGTTGCAGCGCTTCTTACGCCCTTCATTACCAGGGTTTCATAGTCGCCGTTGTAAATTTCGCCCCATTTTATGCTGCTGGGATTAAATTTGCCTATACCGGTTGTTTCATCCCACTTCATAGCACCTGTCTTGCCGGCAGAAGTCAAACCTTCGGCAATTCTTACCTTACCCTTCAGGTTAGCGCCATTTGCTGCATGATCGGTATACTGAATCTTTTCTGCCAGTACAGTCATGGCTGCTTCAACCTCAGCCTGACTGTTAATATTGATATTATTGCTGTCGGTGAACAGAATTACACCAGAGCCTTCTTTAGCATTACTGATAACAGTATTGCCGGATTTGAAGTCTTGTGCTTCGCTGCCTTTATTATCGTGATTATAGATAATGGTTTCCCAACCGCTGTAATCAGCAATTTGGAGAGCCTTGCTTCTCTTAGTCATGTTCAGGTAACCGGTTTCAGCTTCGGTTTTACCGCCATTAATGGTCAACCCTTTTGCAGGAGCTGCATCCGGAGCTTTTGCAATTTTCAGCAAGGACATGCCTGCAGCTTCCTCCCCGTCGGTCAGGTTCCAGGTTGCACCGTTTGCCAGGCTCAGTGCAATGCTGCTGTTGCCATCAACATTGTAGCCGCCGTTCAGTACGGAGTTCTTTTCGATCAGGCTGATTACTACACTGCCGCCGTTCGCTGCATTGATATCGCCGGTAATAGTGCTGCTTGCGTTGCCGCTGTCTACGGTAATGTTGCCGCCGTCAGCATTAATGCTGCCGTTGATGGTCAGTGCGCTGTTGTTGCCGTTAACATTTACGTTAGCGTTTTCACCTGCGTTGATTGCCGCATCGGTGCCGCTGATAACAGTGCTGCCGTTTAGGGTTACGTTGCTGTTTTCAGCGTTGATACCGGTTTCACCCTTCAGCTCGAGCTTAGCCTTGGTGGTGTCGATTACGATGTCTTTAGCAGTTGCATTTACTGCCGCGCCTTCTTTAACCTCGATAACGGTCGGATCCTGAGTAAATACATAGGAGCCGTCTTCCTTCAGAATGCCATCTTTCTTATACTGGTAATCTGCCTTAGCATCGCCGGTAATACCGCTGTTGAGCTTGCTGCTCTCAGGAGTCTGGGTATCGGGATAGGTGAGGCCCGGAGCAATGGAGCCATCCTTTAAGCTGCCCTTGCCGTCCTTGCTGCTGAAGGAGATATCGCCGGTCTGCATAGCCTTGCTGCTTGCGGTCAGACCGTCGGCAATCTTCACATAACCTGTCAGGTTATTTTCGCCGTTTACGAAATTGCTGTAGGTCAGCTTGCCTGCCAAGGTGTTCAACACATTAGCTATGCTGTATTCGTTATCCATTGCAATACCGCTGTTATCGGTAATCATGGATACTACAGAGCCTTCTGCCGCATTTTTGATAATGGTGTCACCAGCTTTATAATCAGCTGCTGCTTCGCCGTTACCGGTGTGTGCGTAGAAGATATTGGTATTGCCGCTGTATTTATCAATAGTCAGATTCTTGCTATCTTTTTGGAAGATATTGCCTGCATGTGCTGCATCAGCACCACCGGTAAAGTTGGTTACATGGCTGCCGGTAAAGCCGCTCGGAACCTCTTTGCCGTTCTTCTCGTTAGTCCAGGTTGCACCATCTGTCAGCCACAGATTAAAGGTACCATAGCTGGTTGAGTCGTCACCGGAAGTAACTTCGTAGAGGCTGCGGCCGTTCCAACTGCTGTCTTTTCCCTGCAATGCCAGATTAACGGTAGAAGATGTAGAAGTTGTTTCATCCTCCCAATAATCATAGGTTTCTGCAGACTTGGTGTAGACATCGCCATCAATCTTGACAATGCCGTCGCCTGCCTTGCCATCCTTAACATTGACGTTGATAATGCCGTTATCGTCAGAATTCAGCGCAATGTAATTAGCTGCCTTGCTATCCTTTTGAATATCCAGATTGCCGTTCATGGTAACAGTTCCGCCGCTGCCACTGTAAATGCCATTGCTTTCTGTCTGCGCAGATGCAGTAATGGTGGTGTCTGCGTCAATGGTAATCTGACCGCCGGTTGCATAAACACCCTGGGCCCTGAAGCCGGTGGTATCAGTGCTGAGCTTCAGACTCTTAGCCTTAATAGTAATATCCTTGGACTTTCCATAGCTGAGGCCGGTAGCTACCGCACGTGCAACATTGCTGCCCTTAAGAACATGGTAAGATACATCCAAATTCTTTCCGTCGGCATTAATCGTAATCGGTCCGCCGCTGGATTCAATAGCACTCAGGTTGGAGCTGTAATCCCCCTTAATTACATTGATTGTTGTATCCTGAGTAAAGTTGTAAATGCCTTTCTCAGTTTCAATTCCCAGACTTACATACTTTTTATCAAGATTACCAGTAATCGGATCAGTAATAACAGTATCGTCTATTTCGTTATATTTATAGAAGCCCTGACCAGGTGTCTTGGTGCCGGTTGTATCGGTTGAGAAGCTGATATCGCCGGTCTTCAAAGCTGCGGAAGAAGCAGTTAAGCCGGAAGCAATCTTGACAGTACCTGCCAGCTTGCCATCATTAGCAGTGTAGAAGAGCTTCTGTGCCAGCTTGTTAAGAACTTCATTAACGGTATTCTGGTCTTCAGCCTTATCATAGGCGTTAAAGCCTTTAGTGATACCCTGGTTATCAGTAATAAGCGTAATATTGGAGCCGGTATTAGCCTGACCGATAGTAAAGCTGCCGCCGAGAATATTCGTCGGATTGTCAGCATCATGGTTATAAATAACATTGGTATTGCCGCTGTACTCAGCTACATTGATATCGCCTGCATTGTTTGCCACAATAATGCTGCCATTATTACCGGAGAAGGAAGCAAGCTTGCTGGCACCATTTACGTTCCAGATAGAGTTATCCAGCTTCAGGTGCATAGCATTGCCGTTGCTGTAGCCGGTCCATGTTGCATTATTCAGATCAGCATTCACAGTGTTACCGGAAAGGTTATTGCCGGTCCAGGATGCACCGTTGCCCATATAAAGGTTAACGATACCTGCACTGCTGCCGTTAGTATTGCTTACATCACCCTTCCAGAAGGATTCCTTAGTATTCAGGCCAATGCTTACATCTGCACTTGCACCGGCACTATCCATGCCGCCGCCGAGATTTACATTGCCTTCCATCTGTACATTATTGCTGCCTGCACAAATGATAGAGCCTTCGGCATCCTTCTTAACATTCACATTAACCTGTCCACGGTTCTTGGAAGCGAATTCGCCATAGGCACTGATAGCATATTCAGCCCCATTAATAGCCTTGATGACGCCACCGCCAATCTCAACCTTGGAAGCAACTGCACTGATTGCTTCGTTGGCACCGGAAGCATTGCTCTTATCAGCCAAAATATCAACAAGACCGTCAACAGTGATAGCAGACATAACGCCGCTTACACCGTTCATGCTCTTGATAACTGCAGCATTTGCCGGAGCAGCGCTGTTAGCACGCAAGGTAAGTACATTATCAGCACCGGCATTGTGAATATTAATCGTTCCTCCAGCATTAACGAATAGCGCACCCGTCTGTCCGTTCGTAGTACTTGCAGCACTAATAGCCATTGCACCGGCATTATTGATGTTGACTACACCCTTACCAACAGCTGCGATACCGGTTGTATGAGTATCGGTTGCTGTATCTACAGTAAGCTTGTTGCCATTCATATCAATGGTAACATTATGGTTTTCGTCGGAGCCGGAAATAGCTGCGCTAATCTGCGGGAGCCATGCGCCACCGGCAATCAGATGCTTTTCAGGTGTGATGGTTGTGCTGTCTGCAGTAAATACATAGGTACCATCGTCCTTCAATACGCCTTTTTCTATGTAAAACGTATCAGCAGCTGCGTCGCCGGTAATTGCCGTAGTAAATTCTTTGGTTATCTGGCTGCCTGGCTTGCTAGTCTTATAATCATAGTAGCCCTGGCCAGGGGTAAAGGTACCTGTTTCTTCGGTAGAGAAGGAAATATCGCCGGTCTTCAGTGCTGCGGAAGAAGCTGTCAGGCCTTCAGCAATCTTCACTACGCCGGCCAGATGACCATCAGTATAATTCTTGTAGAACAGCTTGCCTGCCAGGTTATTCAGCACATTGGCTACATTATCCTTAGCATCAGTGGAATCGCCATCTGCAAAGCCAGAGGTAATACCCTTATTATCTGTGATAAAGGTGATAGCAGAGCCTTCTGCTGCATTGGTAATATTAAAGCTGCCACCAATAATCTTGGTCGGATCATTAGCATCATGCTCATAGAATATATTGGTATGACCGCTGTAATTTACAACAGAAATAGGATTGTTATCCTTTTGGTAAATCAGGCCTGCGCTATCTGCATCCTTGCCGCCATGCAGTGTTGCCAGCGTGCTGCCTGTCCATACAGGATTTTTGGACGCTATGGTTGTAGTTGTCACATGCGACTGCTGTTCGTTGGTCCAAGTTGCACCGTTTTGCAGATACAGGTTGAACTGGCCGATGTCATGCGTGGTGTTGCCGCCGCTGCCATAGTCGTCATTATACATGTCATAAGCTGCAACGCCCTTCCAGAAGGAATCCTTATCGGTCAAAGCCACGTTGAGGACACCTGCATCATTCCAGTTAATCAGCTCGCCACCGGTGTATTCCACAACCTTCTTGCCATATTGGCCGGTTGCATACATATCACCGGTAATCTTAGTTGTTGTATCGCCTGCAGCGCCGTCCTTCATGTTGATGTCCAGCGTGCCTTTATCTACGCGGACTGCATAGAAATTATGCGATTTATCACTGTCTTCGGCTGCAGTAATAGTGCCGCCACCGACAGACACCTTGGTATCCTTACCGGTCAGTCTGATGCCGCTGCCGCGTACACTGGAAATATCTACCGGACCACTGACAGTTACAGTGGAAGTGTCACCTGTTACCTGAATACCGGAAGCATTCATGCCTGCGCCACGTTCTCTAATGCCCTTGACATTGCTGATTGTCAGCGGGCCATCAATATTAATCTCGCTCTTCTGCCCCTGGATATTAATACCAGTTGCGGAATCACCCTTCGTAACAATATCGGTAATTTCTACTGGACCGGAAATATTCAGATGTGCATTACCGTCAGCGTAAACGCCATGAGAGCCTCTGGTATCCGTATTATTAGCTGTAATAGAAAGCTTTTGCTCTGCGGACGGATTAATAACCTTGATATAAGTATTAGCGCCTGCGTAAATAGCCGCTGCCTGTCCGCCGGTTTGTGCAACATTCAAAGCCAGTCCCTTCCCGGACATATTTACAGTCATCGGTTTAGATGGAGAGGTTTCCTCACCTGCATAAATTGCGCTGGCAAATTTATTATTACCGGCATTCGATTCAGTTACATTAATATGTGCAACACCCTTATCGTCTACCTCGCGATTCAGGCTGATATTTTCCGATTTAGTGATAGCGCCTGTCTTGTAATCGGGCTTATCTTCTTCCGGAGTATAGTCATAGAAGCCCTGTCCTGCTTTTTTCGTTCCATTGCTTCCGTCAGAGAAGGTAACATCGCCGGAAGCTTTTACAATAGCACTTACACTAGATGCTGTCAGACCATCGGCAATCTTAACTACGCCGGCAAGATTTGCATCTTTGTAGCCGGTATAGAACAGCTTATTAGCCAGCTTGTTCAGTACTTCCTTAACATTATTCTTTTCTGCTGCAGTATCGGCAGCCTCAAAGCCGGCATTAATGCCCTGACTATCGGTTACCAACGTAATTTTAGAACCTTCAGCTGCTGTCTTTACAGTGAAGTTACCGCCAGTAATATTCAGCGGATTTTCTGCATCATGTCCGTATACTACTGTTGTATCACCTCTGTAATCATAAACGGTGATACCCTTGTCGGAATTCTGGTAGATTACACCAGAACCATCCAGCTTAGAAACATTGCTGCCGGCAAAAGTTGTCTTCAGCGTATCTACCGAACGACCGGTTTCATGATTCCATACAGAACCTTCTGCCATTGTCAGATTAAACTGTCCAGCCGGGGCATTATATGTACTGCCTGGAATATTGCTTACTGCGCCTGTCCATTGAGAACCCTTAGTCATGTTGACATTGATAACAGAAGCTTTATTGTCAGTTACCTTCATGTCACCGGTAACGTCCAGAATTCCGGCAGTAATGCCTTCTCCTGTATTCAGGTTAATGGTACCCTTGTTGGCCTGCAAAGCATAATATTGGCTATAATCCGTACCGTTAGACATATCCGCAGCTTTAATAGTTGCGCCGCCAGTAGATATAGTTGAAGTATTCAATGCACGAATTGCACTGCCCAATACGTTTTCAATATTAAGATTGCCTTTAACAGTTATATTAATAGGCGCATCTGCACTTGAAGAACTGTCTGCATAAATACCGGCCGTGTTCGGTCCAACCTTGTTGCCGGTCTGAACATTCTTGATGGTCAGGTCTTTTTCGAATACAACATTGCCTTTGGTACTTACATATACACCATAAGCACGCTGAGTAGCACTAGATTTAACTCCGTCTATCTCAACATCGGTATTTGCAGTAAGGTTGCCGCCCTCGCCTACGCGAATGCCATAGACATACTTAGCCTTAGTATCAGCATTGCCATCAGCACCAAGTCCGGCAGAAACCTTCAGCACACCATTGCCCTTGGAATCCTTAATCTCCATGCTCTTGTTTTCATCAACGTAAACCGTAGACACATAATTAGCAGTTTGATTGTTGGCATTGAGCTTCAAGGTGTGTCCCTGTAAATCAACAACAAGCGGACCTTCTGCCTCGCCTGCTGCATACATAGCACTGGGAGCATTACCGGACACCCCATCCTGAGCTTCGGTAACATTAACGGAAACAATGCCGTTGACATCGCTTTCACGTGTTTCGCCAATATTTTCGGATTTTACAATCGGGCCGGTTGCATAGGTCTTATCGTCCTTCTCAGGAGTATAGTCATAGAAGCCCTGTCCACCCTCGGCAAAGGTAATGTTGCCGGTCTTCATAGTTACGGAGGAAGCAGTAAGACCTTCGGCAATAGATACGCTGCCTGTAAGGTTGCTGTCGCCTGCCATATACCACAGCTTGTGTGCCAAGGAGTTCAATACTTCGCTGACATTATTTTTCTCTGCAGCTGTATCACCTTCGGCAAAGCCCTTGCTGATGCCGTTGTTGCCTGTGTAAAGCATCATTTCTGTGCCGGTCTTGGCATTAAAAACCTTGATATCACCACCGATAATGGTACCCGGCGTAGCATCATCATGCTCATACCATACCTTGGTAACGCCTTCAGCATTGGCAATATGAATAGGATCGCTGTCATTTACCTTGATAATACCGGCAGATGCCTTATCCTTACCGCCTACAAGGCTGCTCAGATGAGAAACACCATCATATTTTTCATAGTACGGCCTGCTGTTGTCAGCAAGATTGCTTGCATCAAGGCCATCCTTACGGGAAGCATTTTCATAAATCCATTGCGCGCCGTTCTGCAGCCACAGGTTTACTTCACCGGCTTTTGCGGTACCGGCATTATCAATTACACCCTTCCAGGAGGAATCCTGTGTGGTCAGGCCGATGTTAAGGCGACCGTTTTGATAAACCATAGCCTTTCCGGCCTCATCAGAGGACTTCATTGCCAACACGTTGCCGACCATTTCTACCTTGCCGTTTTGTGCTTCCTGATTCTTTACATTGACATTAATCGTGCCGCCGTAGCTTGCCAGAGCATAGTACGGCTCGATAAATTTCCCGAAGCCTTCAACAAAGTTTTCTTCTCTGTACGGTGTATCAATACGGATAGAATTACCCAGTAAAGAAATAGTTCCCAAATCATAAGCCGGTACATCACCGTCAGACTGATAGACATCGGTTTTTACAGCTGTACCGCGTACAGCAATATCCACATCACCATTGACAGTAATATCACCGCGGGTATAGTCAACGGAAATACCTGCAGGCTGCCAACGTGCGCCCGTATAGTTTGCATCGCCACCCATACTGGTTGCAGCGCCGGGGCCTACATTGCCATGAACATTCTTGGTAATGATACCCCAAGGCTTTTCTGCATTATCCGTGCGCATCTTTACATTACCGTTGATAATCAGGTTGCCCTTATTGGCTGCCGCAATACCGACAGAAGCATATTCCGAGGTAGCAGTGATATCCAGATTACTGTTGACAACAATAGTACCATTGTTAGCAGTAAAACCGTTTACACCGTCCCAGGCATTACTCTTATCGTTTGTCTGATAAATATGGAGAGTGCCATAGCTGCCGTCTGCGCCTACGTTATTATAAACGCTGTCTTTGCGGGCAGTAATACCATCCTTATTGGTAATAGTAAAGGTATGGTCCTTTCCTTGGAAATCATAGATAAGTTTACCGTCATTTTCTGTTACGGTATTACCATCGGGACTCAGTATCTCGCTGTCCTTTTTCAGCGTGCCTATGAGAGGCTTGCTGTAATCAGCGGCATATACCGGTGCTATGAGAAAGCTCGATGCACTGGCTGCGAGAAGAACACCTGAAATAAGTGACTTCCACTTTTTACTTTTGAGTTTCGTTTTCATAACTTCAACTCCTTTTGGGTATAAAACACTCATCAAAATAAATATAAAAACAAAAAAACTGCGCAAAAAGACAATTTATATAGCAAATGCCTCACAGAGCAATGCTGTACAAATCCATCTCTTCTCGCAGAATTTTACCAATTGAAAATAATCAGTCTATTTATTTGCTGTTTTGCAAGCTGGTCACAACTGATTATTGCTAGCAGATATTTATATATTAAGTATTAAGCAAAAGCAGCTTGTAAACATGCAGTTTTTTCCATTGGGGTGTTATACAAATATCGCTAATTCATATTCATTTCCTATTTAATTTTAACACATTGAAAAATCAATTACAAGTAAACTGCTATACTATCCTATGTTTTCTTCTTCTTTGTATTTTCATCGCATTTGATAGACAAGATTATTTATAGTTACATGTAAAACAAAGAAAAAACGCCGACGTCCGCAACCCTTCCGGGTTACAGCGTCGGCATTTTCATTTACGCCTTACAGCGATTTTATTTTGCTTTCTTCAGGAATTTTTCATACATTGCATGGTCTTCAGCCATCATCTTATCAGCATCGGCACCGATAATGCAGGTCGGGTCGATACCCTGTTTCATGAAATAATCCTTGAATTCCTTGGATTCGCAAACCTTTTTAGCAGCAGCGCGCAGAGCTTCCAGCTTTTCTTTCGGAGTATCCTTAGGAGCAACCAGTGCTGCCCAAGCGCGAACGGTCATGTTGTGGCCCAGCTCTTTGAAGGTCGGAACATCCGGATAGATTGCGCTGCGGGTATCAGCCATAACAGCAAGAATCTTCAGGTTGCCTGCGTCTACCTGGCTCTTGAATACAGACGGGTCAGCCAGAGTTGCGTCGATGTGCTTGCCTGCCAAAGCTGCAGCAATGTCAGCGGATCCTTTCGGATACGGTACATGCTTGAACTGTACGCCGAATTCCTCTTCAAAGGAAAGTGCGGCAATGTGCCAAATAGCACCGATACCGGAGTTACCCATCTTCACCTTGCCGGGGTTTGCCTTAGCGAAGGCTACGAATTCGTCTACATTATTATAAGGAGCATCCTTCGGCACAATCAAAGCTGCCGGAGCTGCAATCGGAGCGCAGATAGCTGCATAATCCTTATAGGTGTTTTTACATTTGCCCTGATGCGGGAACATAGCCAGCTCAACGGTAACCATGCCCAGAGTATGGCCGTCGGGTTTAGCGTTAGCCAGCTCTACCATGCCGGTTACACCGCCGCCATCGGGTTTGTTTACGGGAACAAATTTGCTGCCCTTCAGCTCTTTTTCCATGAACTGGATCAGACCTCTGGCAGAGATATCGGTACCGCCGCCCGGAGCCTTAGGAATAATTACGGAAATATCTCCGTCTGCAGGATAAGCTGCTTTTTTGCTGTCGCCGCCGCAGCCGGTAAGCATAACAGCCATGGTCATCATAGCCATCAGCACAACTAAAATTTTCTTCATTGTCTTACATCTCCTTATATTTTAAATTTAAAGGGTAACAAGTTCATCCGCGCTCAATTTTACACAAGCAATATTACAACGCTTATAGGTATAGGTAAGCACAAGGCCCTCGCCGTCGGCAATAATCGCCGGATAGGAAAATTCCGCAGGCTCTGTTTCCAGGTCAAACAGCTTTTGCCAGCTCGCACCCTCATCTGTAGATTGGAACAGACTTAAGGGAGAACGCTGACCCCAGTTGGCAGCCACCGGATTGCACACCAAGTAGAGTACACCGCCGGCAGTCCGCACCAAGTCAAGACCGCTGTTATTGTTCGGCAGACTCAAAGCGTAGGCACTGCACCAGGTTTCGCCGTCATCCGCAGAATCGCTGCGATAGACAAAGCCCTCGCTGCTGCGCAGCAGCATATGCACGCTGCCGTCCGCACTCTGCCACAGGCTCGGCTGGATTACGCCGCGTCCGTAAAAAGACTGCTGGCTTACGGCAATATTACTGTCGGCAGTCTTTTCGCCTGTCTGATATTGCAGTCCCTCAATCTGCACTGCAGAGGATTTATGCCAGCTTGCGCCATCGTCATCGCTGATATCGGCAAAGGCCTTCCAGATACCGTGTTCGGTAGAAGCACCGGCAAGAATGCGTCCGCTCACCAAGCGCAACGGCTTATTGCGTACAGGTCCGCGTCCTCCGCTCACATCACCGGGCACCAGCTCCTGCGGTCCGCTCCAGGTTTCGCCGTTATCCGTAGACTGCAGCAGCCACGTCTGCCAATCGGCAATCTGCTGCCCCTGCTTGTAAAACAGCAGCAATCTTCCGTCCGCGCCCGCAAAAAGCACCGGATTCCAGTTTGCCGCCGCCCCGTTCACCAGCAGCTTTGGCTCACTCCAGTCTGCATCCGTGCGTCTGCTGATGTAGATACCCACGTCGCTTTCTCCCTCGTGCGTACCGCCGAACCAACAGCACAGCAGGCTGCCGTCGGGCAGCGCCAATACTGTTGAAGCATGGCAGAACGCTGTATGCAGACAGCGCATAATCAATTCCTTTTGCATTATATCAATCACATCCAAAAAAGTCGCATAATTCTATAACATAAATATTGTAACACATATACAAAAAAGCGTAAACTATTTTCTTCACATTTCTGACAAATTTTGTCCGTCGACACGTTGCCTACTAAGCCATTGGCAACGCTTTGCAGTCCGCAGGCAAAAAATGCGCAGGCTTTTGGCTTGCGCAGCTGCTTATTTATTTGACGTACACCTTTTCTTCATCAGATATAAGGCAATCATTTTGCCATGATGTACATTGCAACTTATAGTATTCCTGTAAGCTCCCTAATTAAAATGTAAGCCTCATCTGATGCCAGACAGCATTTCCATGCGTAGATTTATCGGACACTCCCTCATCGGCAAAGCCGAATTTTGCATAATAATGAACGAGCCTATCCTTGCAGGTCAGCACCAGGCCCTTTCTCCCCTGTTTTCTGGCATCCTCAATCGCACGGTGAATCAGCTCCCCGGCATGGCCATGCTTGCGATAAGCAGGAATGGTATTGACACCGAAAATCATCTGCCACGCGCCGTTTTCATCGTGCAGCGTTGCCTTCTCGTACATTTCATCCGTCAAATCAGGCTCATCCGTCACAAAACCGTCCACGAAGGCAATCAGCTTTTCAGCCTCATACATAAGCCAGAAATGATTGCCGTAATATTTCACTCTGTCAACAAACTCCTTTTCCGTTGCTGCCTCCGCCGGCGGAAAGCATTCTGCCTCCACTGCGGCAATCGCGGCAATATCTTCCTTAGTTGCATATTTTATAACCATAAGTTCTTCTCCTTAATAATTATTTATTCAAAGCACATGCATCACAATATTTTGTTACGCTTTGAAGTTTTCCTCACCTTTAATTATAGCACTAGCAAAATTGCAAATCATAATAAGTATATCATGAATCGTAATTCGATTAAACAGAAAAAAGCAGAAGATATTCTTAGTAGTTGCCTTTTTTGCAAAAACTGGGAGCGCTTTTATCTGCAAAAAATGTTTGCTTTACGAACTATTGTTTTTATTCTTTTTCTATGTTATAATTACCTTAGTTGCATGAGCCACCGCAATTTTGCGGAGCTCTTGCCTGGTCGTGCGGACCAGTGGCGCCTGTCGAGCTTTCGGCAGGCGCTTTTTTTACATCTGCCATCTTATATATTTTTGCCTAACTTTATGCTATAATCAAAGGAGGAAACATATGAAAAAGCAAGTATCTAATCTTGACAAACTCACTCTTTCCAACGATTTTCTGTTCAAGCACGTTATGCTCAGAAAGCGCATCTGCAAGCATATTCTGGAGGAGCTTTTACACACCAAAATTGCAGATATCACCTATCTTGAAGCAGAACAGACACTTGATGTTTATCCCGACAGCCATGGTATTCGCCTGGACGTCAGAATTGCTGATGACACCAATACGCACTATAATCTCGAAATGCAGGTCAAAAATCCTGTCAGCCGTACTGGTAAATTTCAACTTCCCAAGCGCACTCGCTACTACCAGGCCATGTTGGATACAGATATGCTGCAAAAGGGACAAGATTATGACGAGCTTTCTCCAACTTATATCATCTTCTTCTGCCTGTTTGACTTCTTTGAGGATTCCCAGCGTATTTATACTTTTAAAAGACGTTGCATGGAAAACATGGAGATTGAATTAGCAGATGAAGCTGCTATTATGTTTCTTAACACATTAGGCACTAAGGGCGATGTATCGCCGGATATTCAAAGCCTGTTTGACTACATCAACAACAATACAGTTACCAGCAACTTCACCCGTGAGGTTGCCGATACGATTACGGAAATCAAGAATGATAAGAAAGTGAGGGATTCCTATATGACTTACGAAATGCGTATAAAGGATACTCTTGCCGAAGGTGAAGCTAAAGGTAGAGTTGAAGGTAAAGCTGAAGGTATAGCCGAAGAAAAACTTGCTACTGCTAAGCGTCTTTTAAGGATGGGTTTGTCAGTACAAGATGTCGCTAAAGGTACTTCGCTTTCTGTTGAGCAGGTTGAAAAAATTAAGGCTGAACAAGCTTGATAAGAACGTGAGGGATTCCTATATGACTTATGAAATGCGTATGAAGGATATTCGCGAAGAATCTCTTGCCGAAGGTGAGGCTAAAGGTAGAACTGAAGGAAAATCCGAAGGTATAGCCGAAGAAAAACTCAGAGTAGCTAAACTCATGCTGGCTAAAGGTTCCTATTCTCCGCAAGAAATCGTTGAACTTTCCGGTTTGTCTATTGATGATATAGAAAAGCTAAAGCATGATATGCATGTAGAGAAGCAAGAATGATCCTAGCCCCTACTACCACCGCCGTGTGCTTCCGCACACGGCTTTTTTTCTGCCCGCACAAAAAATTTCCCGAACGCTGCCAAACACAGCTGTCGGGAGATTTTCAAATATCTTCATATAAACAACAGGACTCAACGCCTGTCAGCTGCAAGAGCATCTTATTTACCGCTGTCAAAAAGTGCTTCGACAAACTTATCCGGCTCAAAGGGGCGGAAGTCCATAATGCCTTCGCCTACGCCAATCCATTTAACCGGCAGTCCCAGCTCTTCCTTAATTGCCACAACCACACCGCCCTTAGCAGTGCCGTCCAGCTTTGTGAGTACAACGCCGGTAACCTTGGCGGTTTCCATAAACACCTTAGCCTGATTGATTGCGTTCTGACCGGTAGTAGCATCCAGAACCAGGAAGGTTTCGTGCGGAGCTTCAGGAATTTCGCGCTTAATAATGCGGTGAATTTTTTCCAGCTCGTTCATCAGGTTAGCCTTGTTATGCAAGCGTCCTGCAGTATCAATAAAGAGGATATCTGCCTTACGCGCAATCGCTGCCTTCATAGCGTCAAAGACAACTGCCGCCGGATCAGCACCTTCTGCATGGCGGATAACGTCGCAATGCGCACGCTCGCCCCAAATTTGCAGCTGCTCGCCTGCCGCAGCGCGGAAGGTATCGCCTGCTGCCAGAACAACCTTGTATTTGAACAAAGTGAAGTAATTTGCCAGCTTGCCGATAGTAGTAGTCTTGCCTACACCGTTAACGCCAACAACAAGAATAACCGTCGGCTTGGCACCGATACGTGTACGTTGGCCGCTGTCTGCCAGCATTTCTGCCATATATTTTTTCAAGAAAGGTATAACATCCTCGGTACCGCTGATTTCTTTCTTCTTCGCTGCTTTACGCACTGCGTCGATCAGCTTTTCGGTAGTTTTTACGCCTACGTCCGCAGACAGCAGAATCATTTCCAGCTCATCGAGAAAATCATCGTCAATCGCAGCAGACAGGCCTACAAGCTCCTGAATGCGGTCAGTAAAATTGCGTCTTGTTTTAGAAAGGCCTTCCTTTAAACGCTCAAAAAATCCCATTACTCATTCTCCTTTGCATTTATTTTTACGGATAATAGTTTAGAAACACCGGATTCTTCCATAGTTACGCCATACATGATATCAGCGCATTCCATCGTTCCCTTGCGGTGTGTAATCACGATAAACTGCGTGTTTCCTGCATAATCCCGCAGGAAATCGGCAAAACGCTGAATGTTGGCATCATCCAGAGGCGCGTCAATTTCGTCCAGAATGCAGAACGGCGAAGGCTGATAGCTCAAAAGAGCAAAGAGCAGTGCGATAACCGTCAGCGCTCTTTCGCCGCCGCTCATCAGATACAGGCTCTGCAGCTTTTTGCCGGGTGGTTGGACATCGATATCAATACCGGAATCCAGCAGATTATCCGGCTCTGTGAGCCGCAGCACCGCCGTACCGCCGCCAAATATCTTGACATAGCATTGCGCAAAGTATTCGTTGATTTTGGCAAAGGCCTCCTTGAAGCGTTTGGTCATACCGCTGTTGATTTCTGCGATAACAGCCTCCAGATTTTCCTTTGCTATACACAAATCATTATATTGCTTACACAGGAATTCGCTGCGCTCCTTCACTGCGTTATATTCTTCAATCGCCGCCGCATTAATCGGTCCCAGGTCTGCAATCTGCAGTGTCAGACAGCTTTCCTGTTTTTGCAGCGCCGCCAGATCCATGGCCTGCAGCTCGGCAAAATCCTGACCGCGCGCCGCCGCCTCATCCAGCTGATAATCCTGCTGCAGCTGCTCACGAATATGGCCGCAGTTGCTTTCGTGCCGTGCCAAGTCCAGCTCTGTCTGCTTCAGCTGTGCTTCACTGTCATTCACCTGCTTGCGCAGTCCGGCAATCTCTTTTTCAATATCCTGCTGTTTATCAAGCAGGCTGCCGCGCTTCTGAGCAAAGTCATCCTTACCGCCCAGAATCTGCTGCAGTTGTGCCAACAGCTCATCGCTTTGCTGCTGCAGGCGTTGCTTTTGCACACCACAGTCGGCAATTTCCTGCTGTCTGCGCTCCTGCTCTTTTTGGTTGGCAGCAATTTCCTCCTGCAGCCGCAGTGTATCCTGGTCAAGGCTGTGCATAGCCTTGCTGATATCCTGCGTGCGTACGGCAGAGGTCTGCAGCGTAATTTTGGCATCCTGCAGCTGGTTATCCAATGCATTAACCGCACTGCCGTATTTGGCGATTTCCTTCTTCAGGTTATCCAACAGCTCCTTGGCCTCGGTATCCTGTCCTTCGCGCTCGGCAACTGCCGCGCGCAGCTCCTTAACCTTATCACGGTTTGCCATATAGGCCGCAGTGATATTGCTGCGATCATCCAAAAGCAGCAGCAGGCGCTCATTATCGCGCGTTTTCTGTTGCTGTACCTGCTCCAGATTGAGCTTGAGCCTGTCGGCCTTAAGCTGCTGCTGACGCAGCTCTGCTGCCAATTGCTGCAGCTGCTCCTTTTGCTTGCCTTCGGTTTCTTCCAGCTCCTCCAGCTTTTCCTGCCAGCTGAGCATCTCGGCATGCAGCTGCTTCACCTGTGCTGCCGCCTGAGCAATTTCTACATTACGGCTCAAATAGCCTTCCTTATGCTTTTTACTGCCGCCGCTCATACTGCCGCCAGCGTTTACCACATCGCCGTCAAGCGTAACTACGCGCAGACGGTAGCGTCCGGCCTTTGCTGCAGCCAAGGCAGCATCAATGTTTTCGGCAATCAGCACTCTGCCCAACAAAAAGCGGACAGCGTTTTCCGCCTCGGGCTTGAAGCCGATTAAATCAACCGCATAGCCAAGAATTCCCGGCAGCTTCGCCAGTGCTTCCTCCTCGCGGTTCGGGCCGCGACGCTGTACGGTATCCAGCGGCAGGAAGGTTGCGCGTCCGCTATTGGAACGCTTCAAATAAGCAATTGCTTCCTTCGCCGCATTGGCAGAGCGCATCACCAGGTTCTGCGCACCCTCGCCCAACGCTGTTTCGATAGCAGCGACATATTTATCTTCTACCTGCAACAGCTCCGCTGCCACGCCTACAACCTGCTCACGCCAAGGCTCCTGCGCCTTCAGCACCGCTTTGATGCCATAGCTGAAGCCCTCGTAGCTCTGCTGCAGACGCTTTAAGCTCTGCTCGCGTGTTTCGGCCGCCGTCAGCTGACGCTGGCACTGCTGCTGACTGCTGCGTACAGCCTGCAGCTCCTTTTGACCTGCATCATAGGCACTGCGCAGCTCCTCGCCCTTTTTGCGCACCAGCTCCATACCGTGAGCGCACTGCGACTGCTGCTCCAACAGGCTGCTGTACTGCTCCTGTGCCTGACGGTCAGCCGCCTCGGCTTCTTCTATACTTTTCTTCAAAGCCTCGCGGCGACGTGCGCGCTGCTCCTGCTCCTGTTCCAGATTATGCAGCTCGTTGCGTAGCTTAATCAGCTCCTGCATGCCGCTGAAGAACTGTGACTGCGCCTGCTCATCATTGCGCTTCGCCTCTTCCAGCTTAGCGCTCTGCTCGTCACGCTGCGCCTGCAGATGCTTCACAGCGCCATCGGCCACAGCATGTCTTTTTTCGACAGCATCAAACTCTGTTGCCAGCTCCTGCATTCTCGCTTCCTGCTCGCGCACCTGCTGCTCCAAACGCTCATTGCGCTGCACTAAGCGTTCGCTGGCCTTTTCGTTCTGGCTGACACGTTCATCCAAAACCTTTTGGTCACCGCGCAGCTTTTCCAAAGCAGTTTCGCGGTTTTTGATATCATCCTGTAATTTATTATAAGCCTCGGCCAGCTTATCCAGCTCCTGCTGTACCTGTACGGCCTCGGCCTGCATGCTGCCGACCTTCGCTGCCTGCTCGGAATAAGCACTTGCCGCCGCTTCTTTTTTCGCCTGCAGCTCATTGCCTGTTTCCTCCAGCGCATCCAAACGACGCAAAAGCACGGATAAACGGCAACGGCGCAACGCCTCGCTCAGCTCGTTGAACTGCTGCGTTTTGGCTGCTGCCTGCGCCAAAGGCTCTACCTGCGCATCCACCTCACTGCGGATATCGTTGATACGCGTAAGGTTATTGGCCGTATCATCCAGCTTGCGCACCGCATCCTTTTTGCGCAGACGGTACTTGGCAATACCTGCCGCTTCTTCAAACAGACTGCGTCTGTCCTCGGGACGGCTGTTTAAAACCTCATCAATTTTATTCTGGCCGATAATGGACATGGAGCCCTTACCAAGACCGGTATCCGCCATCAGGTCGATTATATCCTTCAGGCGGCAGCTTTTCTTATTAATCGCATATTCGCTTTCGCCGCTGCGGAAAATGCGGCGCGTCAGGCTTACCTGCTCAAAATCGAGCGGCAGTGTTCTGTCGCTGTTATCAAAATCAACGGTGACCTCTGCTACGCCCAACGCTCTGCGCTTGCCGCTGCCGGAGAAGATAACATCCTCCATTTTGCTGCCACGCAGATACTTGGCGCTCTGCTCGCCCAACACCCAACGGATGGCATCCGAAATATTGCTCTTGCCCGAACCGTTCGGTCCGACAACAGCAGTAATTCCCTTGTCAAAGGTCAATTCAGTTTTATCAGCAAAGGATTTAAAGCCATAGGTTGAAAAGGACTTTAAACGCACTAGAAATCACCTATTTTCTCTAAGTCAGTTATTATATCTTTTTATTGTATCATAAAATGCTGTTTTTTTACACCATGAAGAACTTCTCTTATGTTAAAAATTGCAAAATAACCCGCCAGCGCTCAGCCAAACCTTCAAGACGCAGGCGCGCGTTGGCAGGACTTGTGGACGGCAAATAGAAAACCTGCACCCGCTCAGGCAGTTTTTTGGCAAAATATTTTTTAAAGGCTGCAGCCGCCTTGCCTCCGTTGCACACTACCGCCTGCAAATGCGGCAGCTCGCTTACAAGCTCGATAACAGCATTCGGCGCTTCGTTTTTGATGCTGCTGTCCAAGCTGCCGTCACGCTCGCAATAGCCCAGCGTATCCCACAGCGCCAAGTGATGCTTATGCAGCAAAGCCTGCTTAACCGCGTAATTTTGCGGCACATCCTCATTTAAAAGCAGTGCCAGCAATCGCCAGAAGCGGTTTTGCGGATGCGCGTAATATTCCTGCTGCTCCAATGATTTTATCCCCGGCATAGAGCCGAGAATCAATATTCTGCTTTGCTCGTCCGCTATCGGTGCGAAGGATTTACATGTGGACATACTCTTATCTCATCTGCCTTATCTTGAATTATCTGCAGCGCAAGACCCGGGAAGTATTCCTCCCAATAGCGCAGGTTACAGCTTTTTTGCCCACGCAGCTTCGATTCCAGGCGTGCAGGGCAATATATAGTAATAGCGCCGCAGTCAGCCAACTTTTCTAATTTTGACGTCACTTCGGTGCGCAGCACTCTGCTTTTTACCAGCTCACCCATCGCCGGGTGAAACGGTCCCGCAAGGATATTCCCCGGCGTGCACAGCTCATCGTCAGGCTGCAGGCCGATGCGGATAACATTCACGCCTGCTTCCGTCAGTTCGCGGTAAACCCAGGCTGCCTGCGTCACGGCCTCCTCCTGCGTCAGCGGTACAAAACGCCCCGCCGCGTAGTCCGCAGCCAGCGGCGTACCCTTGATTACTAATAAAGGATAGATGCGTGCCACGTCAGGCTGCATTGCTATCGCTTTGCGTACTGTTTCCTGCACGCTGTCAAAGCTTTGCTCGGGCATGCCCACCATCAGCTGCAGGCCGACTTGAAAGCCGAAGCGTTTTAAAAGCGCCACCGCCGGCGCCACCTGCGCCGCCGTGTGTCCGCGCTCCGCTGCCGCCAGCACCCTGTC
>ULZC01015399.1_pt1 | contig 24017 bp, 20 predicted proteins | sample 1962771 | NCBI WGS metagenome assembly ULZC01 (sample SAMEA4835880, study PRJEB28245) | human gut metagenome | biome: gut microbiome; material: fecal sample | place: Denmark | collected 2008 | reverse complement strand
TTTGAAAGATATGAATCTGTTGGATATGTTGATTTCAAAGACGGTTCAGATTGCATTGGATAAAAAAATAATAAAATCAAAATCTATTATCGTAGATGCTACTCATACGAAATCAAGATACAATCAAAAAACGCCCCGACAGGCACTTCAAGAGCAATCAAAAAAACTACGACGTACCGTTTGCGAAGTGGATGAAACAATGAAGGAAAAATTTCCAAACAAAAATACGGAAGATTCTCTGGAAAAAGAGTTGGAATACTGCAAACAACTACTTTCTATTGTGAAAGACAATGAAGACGTATGCAGTTACCCTAAAGTGCAGGAAAAACTAAATTTATTGGAGGAATCTGTCAATGATGATCTTGAACATTTGGAAACTTCAAAAGATAACGATGCAAAGATTGGGCACAAGACAGTGGATACCTCTTTCTTCGGATATAAAACCCATATAGCTATGACGGAAGAACGAATTATTACAGCCGCGACCATCACCAGTGGTGAAAAAACAGACGGAAAAGAATTGCCAGCTTTGGTTCGGAAAAGCAAAGCTGCGGGAATGAAAGTTGAAACTGTGATTGGTGACAAAGCCTATTCAAGTAAGGAAAATATTGATGCTGCAAAGGATAATCATTATGAGCTTATCTCCCGGTTAAACAGTATTGTGACCCAAGGGAATCGTACAAAGCCAGATGAATTTGAATTTAATAAAGATGCCGGAATGTATCAATGTAAAGCGGGACATCTGGCGATTCATAAATATCTTGATAAGCGAAAAACAGAAGGAAAGAATCCTCGAATGACATACTTTTTCGATATAGAAAAATGTAAAAGATGTCCTTATAAGGCTGGCTGTTATAAAGAAGGAGCAAAAAAGAAAACCTACACAGAAACATTAGTTTGTGATTCACATAGTGAGCAGGCTCAATTTCAGGAAACTGCACATTTCAAAGAAATGGCGAAAGAACGCTATAAAATAGAGGCAAAAAATAGTGAATTAAAACATAGACATGGTTATGACGTTGCGTCATCATCAGGTCTTATTGGCATGGAAATGCAGGGAGCTATGACTATATTTGCAGTAAATCTCAAGAGAATTATTAAACTGATAAGTGAAAAATAAAAAGAATCCGCATGCAAAACAAGAAATCAGCAATAGAAAGAATATAAAATCCACCAGAATAAGTTTAGACTGGTGGATTTTATATGTTCATTAAAATTTGAAACTTAAAGAGGTAGGTTTTTCAGTGCCCTCCCTGAAAACATCAGAGGGAGGGACTGCTATCAATGAGCAAAACGTCGTTTAACACCAGAGAAATCGTCACTTGTGAACGCCTCCGTCAGCTAAAAATGTCTGGGATGGCAGATGCATATGAAAAGCAGCTGAATGATCCCAATGCTGACCTTACATGCTTTGAAGAACGCTTTGCAGAGATCGTTGAACGGGAATGGCAGATACGATATGACAAAAAATTCAACCGTCTGCTGAAGCTTGCAAGGCTTCGATATCCATCTGCCGATATCGACGAAACGATAAACGATCCAGCAAGAAAGCTGGATACTGCTTCCATCCTGAAGCTGTCGGAATGTCATTGGATTGATGAAGGGAAGAACCTTATCATAACAGGAATGACCAGCAGTGGAAAAACATATCTCAGTAACGCTTTATGTGTAGCTGCCCTTCGTCAGATGAAAACGGTACGTTATGTTCGGGCTAATACACTTATGCTCGAACTCGAACAGGCACGTCTGAAAACCGTATATCTTGAATATGTATCTGCTTTAAGTAAACTGGATCTGCTTGTGATTGATGACTTCGGTCTGATGGAACTTGATCTTGATAAATGCCGGGATCTTTTCGAGGTTATCGATGGCCGGGATGGAAGAAAATCAACAATTATTGTTTCTCAGTTTCCGGTGAAATCCTGGTTTGACCTTTTTCAAGAACATACCTATGCAGACGCATGTCTTGCCCGAATCACCGACAAACGGCACTGTTATCGTTTGGAAATGAATGGAATCAGCATGCGAGATACAGATAAATAACTGTATTAGCTTTACCAGTGGCACTGCGTGCCAACGTAGCGGTGCTCCGCACCGTTCAAAATGGAATGGCTGCACCGCTTACGCGGAGCAGCTGTCCCGTTTTGCCGTAACTTGCAAGATTGATTTCATTCGTATTAAAATCTGTTTTTCATATTCCTGAATCTCAGTTATATTTAATTCAGTTTCAGTATAAAAACTATTTATACATAATGTACCGTGTAAACCTGGCATCTGACTGCCTCCCCCATGCCTTTTGATATGTTAATTATACTATATATTCGATAATATAAAAAGGCAAAAACGGATAATTGCGGAAGAACCTCAAAATCCGGACAGGTGGCTCAAAGTACCCCAGAATAATCAATGGGAAGGAAAAATAAAATATATCGATCCGGTATTGTCCACACGGACACAGCGGAGCAGGTTTTAGATGCTTTCCGCACTCATTTCTCCACCCACCCACCCAGATTTTTCGGTGACATAGATTCCATTGCTGAGTTCCTGTACTTTCAATACACGGAAACAAATCCCGTGGAGAACGAAACCGTCAGGAAGTCATACACAGCTTTTATGGCTTTACCCTTGGTCTTATCTGCCATAACTTCGGCCATCATGTTCCAAGTACCGACATCTTTCCAGTCGCCACTGTAACGCAGAACCTGAATGCTGGGCTCTTTCTCGACCACGGCATAGTCAAAACTGATTTTGGTCAGGGTATCGTACTTGTTAAACAAGTCACGGTAATCCTCGAAGTCAATCATGCTGTGTGCCTTATCCAGCAGATAACCCAACTTGAATGCAAAGATACCAGCATTCCACAGTGCGCTCTGAGCCAGATACTTCTTAGCTGTTTCCACATCCGGCTTTTCCTTGTTCTTGACAGCGATACCCACACGGTCGCAGTCGGGGTCAGTCGCCAGCAGCAGGTCGGCATTGCACTTCTTGGCATACTCCATGCCCAGTGCCATCGCCTCTTTGATCTCCGGGTTGGGATACGGGCAGGTCGGGAAGTTGCCGTCCGGCTGCTCCTGCTCTTTGACTACCGTGATGTTGGTGTAGCCCATTTCTTTCAAAGTGCGGGTCACAGGCTTCAAGCCGGTACCATTCAGCGGGCTATACACAATGGCTACATTTTTATTAACTTCTTCGCCAAAGAGAACAGACTGGCTCTTGACCTGCTTCACGAATGCGGTGTAGACCTCGTCCGGAATGTACTGGATGCTGCTGTTTGCCACACCTGTTTCAAAGTCGCTGGTCTTGACGTCTGCAAAAATGTCTAGCTTCTCAATCTCGGCAAGGATCTCCGTTGCAGCTTCGGTAGTGATCTGGCAGCCGTCAGCACCGTAGACCTTATAACCATTGTACTTGCTGGGATTGTGAGATGCGGTCACCATGACACCGGCCGAGGTGTGCAGATAACGGGTCGCAAAAGACACGGTCGGAACCGGCATCAGGACGGGCCAGATATTTACCTGGACACCATTCGCTGCAAACACATCACTCTTGGGAATCATAATTCGTAGGTGCAGCGATTACAACAAAGTCCGCATCGCTATATGCAGCTTTTGCGTCTAGAGTTGCAGTTAAATTCAAGTCTTTTTCTGCTAAATACTTTTCGATATAATCATCCTGGATCGGAGACTTACGATTATTGATCATCTCTACTTTTTCTGGAACGATGTCCACAGCAGTGACTTTATGATGCTGGGAAAGAAGTGTGGCAATTGACAGACCAACATAACCGGTTCCTGCGACAGCAATCTTGTAGTTTTTCATAATATTTACTCCTTCTGTCCTTTAGGACCTCACTCTCCCTAAAGGTATGTTTTTCTTGTTGAGTAGACATTTAATGGTGTGTACATTAAATAGGAAGAAAATGATAAGAAAATGTATAAAATCATTGGAGTCTGTGTGAAAGTAATAATGAAGAAGCGGGTGAGAATACAGGTTGGGATTTATCAGTAGAGAAGACGGCATACAGTGTCTGAGTTTGTCAACTTGCTATTTTGCCAATTAGAGAGTAAAATCAATACATACATGACGAACCCTATTTATTGTCCTTTTACGAAGTAAAAACGGCTGTTTAGGTAAAACCACTTGTTATGGAAATGCGCATATGCTAGTATGAGAAAACCATTATTTATAAAGGTAAAAGGGGGATGATACGTTCATGCGAGGGCTTTTTAAAGAGAATATACCTCTTGCAGAACTGGTTCTTCGTATTATTACAGGTAAGCCGGATTTAGTTTTGCTTAAATGTGAAACACAGGCGGATATGAAACGTGTAACCGGTGCCAGATCTGTTTGTCTGGATGCTTATGCAACTGACAGCACAGGCAAAAAATATGATATTGAGGTTCAAAGATCAGACAATGGTGCTGATCCACATCGTGCCAGGTATCATTCCAGTATGCTGGATATAGAATATCGTGATAATTCGGATATTGGCAGGCTGATGCATGATTTTAATTGTACCAATGCATCTGATATGTATTTTGATCTATTGGCAGAGAAAACTCGTTATTTAAAAGAAAATCCGAAGGGAGTGAGCGAAATGTGTAAAGTTATGGAAGATTTAAGAAATGAGAGTTATGCAGAAGGCCGCGAAGAGCAGGCTAAAGCCACCGCCATCAGACTGAACCAAAAAGGCCTTCCCATCGAAGATATAGCAGATTCCATTGGTTTCAGCATCGAAACTGTTAAAAACTGGCTCACACCAAAGGCAGTTTAAATTCTTCAAAACTATTATACTATTATTAGGGAAGTAACAGCTATGAAAAACTACAGGATCACAGTTGCAGGAACGGGATATGTGGGGCTGTCGATTGCGGTATTGCTTTCACAGCATCATAAGGTGACAGCAGTGGATGTTGTGCCTGAAAAGGTTGAGATGATCAATCATCGAAAATCCCCGATCCAGGACGAATATATTGAAAAATATCTGGCAGAGAAAGAGCTGGATCTGACTGCCACTCTGGATGCCGGAGAAGCCTACAAGGATGCGGATTTTGTAGTGATCGCAACGCCTACCAATTATGACAGCCGCACACAGCATTTTGATACATCAGCAGTGGAAGCTGTGATAAAACTGGTTTTGGAGTATAATCCAGATGCGATTATGGTGATCAAATCTACCATTCCTGTAGGTTATACAGCTTCCATCAGGAAGAAGTTTGGCAGCAAAAACATTATTTTCAGCCCGGAATTTTTACGCGAGTCTAAAGCACTTTACGATAACCTGTATCCGTCACGTATCATTGTCGGTACAGATTTAAAAGATCCACATCTGACAGAAGCGGCCCATATTTTTGCGGGTTTGCTTCAGGAAGGAGCCATCAAAGAGGATATTGCCACATTATTTATGGGATTTACAGAAGCAGAGGCTGTTAAACTTTTTGCTAATACCTACCTGGCACTGCGTGTCAGTTACTTCAATGAGTTAGATACCTACGCAGAAAGCAAGGGGTTAAATACCCGCCAGATCATTGATGGTGTCTGTTTAGACCCCCGTATTGGCAGTCACTACAACAACCCGTCTTTTGGTTACGGTGGCTATTGTCTCCCTAAGGATACAAAACAACTGCTGGCTAACTATGCAGACATACCGGAAAATCTGATCGAAGCAATAGTGGAGAGCAACCGGACCCGCAAGGATTTTATTGCGGACCGTGTTCTGAAACTGGCAGGCTATTATGATTATGATGAAAAATTTGAGTTTTCAGCGGATAAAGAAAAAGAGGTAACAATAGGTGTTTATCGTCTGACCATGAAGAGCAACAGTGACAACTTCCGCCAGAGTTCGATCCAGGGAGTTATGAAACGGATCAAAGCAAAAGGTGCGAAAGTAGTGATCTATGAGCCCGCATTAAAGGATGGGGAAACATTTTTTGGAAGCCGGGTCGTCAATGATCTTCAGAAATTCAAGGATATGAGCCAGGCGATCATTGCCAACCGCTATGATAAGTGTCTGGATGATGTAGCAGAAAAAGTATATACAAGAGATATTTTCCGCAGAGATTAAAAGGTTTATTGCGTTTGTTTAAAGAAGGGAGTTGATACCGTATCAGTAAATATGTTGAGATTATCCTAACCGATTTCAAACAGCCGGTCTTTTATATAATACCGGCTTTCTTGTTGAGCCTTGTATTTGTGGTATCGTTTACATTTGCATATAAGGTTTATAAAAGGGAAAAATACCCACTTCAAAGCTCCGCAATATGGACCTTGTTTCTGTGTTACTGGCTGGTCCTGATCCAGACAGCATTTTTTTCCAGGGAGTCGGGCAGCAGGAAGCAGATCAGTCTGATATTGTTTGAAACCTGGGGACACAGTGTGCAGGCTCATGCTTATTTTATAGAGAACATTTTTATGTTTATTCCCTTTGGAATTTTGGCGCCGGTTTTATTTAAACGAATGAAGAAGATGTACTGGTGTGTACTTGCTGGCTTTTTGATGTCCTGTACGATTGAAATATCCCAGCTGCTTACACAGAGAGGATATATGCAGATTGATGATGTGCTTACCAATACAGCAGGGGCGATGGCGGGATGGCTGATCTGGAAGATCGTCACGCTTCTGACAGGCTTTTTGAAGTCCGAATTCACTTGAATAAACCCTGACTCTCGGATATACTAGTACAGAAAGCGAGACCGGAGGTTATTAAAAAAATGGATAATGATTATCTGATTAAAAAACCGCCGTTACAGGCGTTATTTTTATTTGCGCTTCCTATGATAATAGGAAACCTGTTTCAGCAGACGTATACAATGGTGGACTCTGCCATTGTAGGACGTTATGTCAGTGAGCAGGCTCTGGCAGCAGTAGGAGCGTCTTATGCTCTTACGAATATTTTTATCTGCGTTGCCATCGGCGGTGGAATTGGTGCGTCGGTGATCGTAAGCCGGTATTTTGGCGCGAAGGAATATGGACGGATGAAGACGGCTGTGTTTACAGCTCTTCTTTCTTTTCTTGGCATCAGTCTGGTCCTGGGAATAGCAGGACTGATCCTTGGAAAGCAGATCATGATATGGTTGAATACCCCGGCAGACTGTCTGGATATGGCGTCAGAGTATCTGCGGATCTATTTCCTGGGGCTGCCGTTTTTGTTTATGTATAATGTACTTTCTGCTATGTTTAATGCACTGGGAAAATCCAGGATCCCTCTGTATTTTCTGATCTTTTCTTCCATATTTAATGTGATCCTTGACATTATCATGGTAACGAAAATGGATATGGGAGTGGCTGGTGTTGCCTGGGCAACGCTGATCGCCCAGGGTATATCTGCGGTTCTTTCCTTTGGTGTTCTCCTTAAAAATCTGAAGGGACTGGAAGGAAAGCAGAAGACCTTGTTTGACAAAATGGAACTGGCGGAAATGACGCGTATTGCCATCCCGTCTATTCTTCAGCAGTCTACGGTTTCTATTGGTATGATGTTAGTACAGTCTGTAGTTAATGGTTTTGGCTCTGAAGCCCTGGCTGGATTTTCCGCAGCCATGCGTATTGAGTCAATCTGCGTTGTACCTATGTCTGCTATTGGAAATGCCGTATCTTCTTTTACGGCCCAGAACATTGGCGCAGAAAGAAAAGACCGTGTTGTTATGGGGCTTCACGCTGCAAGCAAAATGGTCATTGTCTGCTCCGTAGTGATCTGCTTCTTCCTGGAAGTGTTCAGCCATTCTATGATCATGCTGTTCCTTGGAAATGAAGGAACCCAGATCGCTCTTTTTACAGGAATTGGTTATCTTACGTTTATGGGCTGGTTTTTCTGTTTCATTGGGTTTAAAATGGCAGTGGACGGCCTGCTTAGAGGTGCCGGTGATATGAAAATGTTCACAGTTGCAAACCTGGTAAACCTGGGGATCCGTGTGATAATTGCTGTCACCTGTGCGCCAAGATTTGGCATTGCCATGGTCTGGTATGCAGTTCCTGTAGGCTGGTTTGCAAACTGGGTTATTTCCTATGCAGAGTATCGCACAGGAAAATGGAAAACACTGTAGTGAGTGCAAAAACGGAACTTTAAGAAACTGTTATACACTATATGAAAGAGGTACAATATGGAACGTTACCTGAAATTCAGAGAAGAATATTCCCGTTTCTTTTACAGAGGTTATGATGTAGAAGAAACATTAAATGAATTAAAGATCACATATACATTTGAAATAGAAGGTCTTTCTGCTTTTACACCTACCTGGACATTTCCCAAAAATGGAAATCCAGAAGCAAAATGGATGGAAGATCCCCTTATGGAAAAAATGATCTTCTCCCTGGGAATGGTAGAGTTGGTCAGCTACTGGAAGATCACTTGCTCTCCACAGGTGGTGATCGAGGCAGGAAGTTTATCAGAAGAGCAGATCCTCTGGTGGAAAGATCTGTATTTTAATGGTCTTGGCGAATTTTTCTATGTAAATAAGATCACAGAGGCAGATCCGGAAGGATTTATGGAGATCGTCTGCCCATTAAGTGAAGAAGAGTCTGCGGCAAACAGTTACGAAAAGAAGCAGGACACAGCAGGCGCCGAACAGGGCGTTCTTGTTCCTGTAGGAGGCGGAAAAGACTCCGCAGTTACGTTAGAGTTATTAAAAGGTGCAGATGTACCGGTATTTGCCTACATTATCAATCCAAGAGGGGCAACCATCCATACCACAGAGTCTGCGAAACTGACAGCAGACCATGTGATCAGTGTACACCGTACACTGGATAAGAGAATGCTTCAGTTAAATAAGGAAGGTTTCTTAAATGGTCATACTCCATTTTCGGCGTTAGTTGCATTTTCCAGTGTGATTGCTGCAAGAATGGCAGGTCTTTCTTATATTGCCCTGTCAAATGAGTCCAGCGCCAATGAGAGTACGGTTCAGGGAAGTACTGTAAACCATCAGTATTCCAAGAGTTTTAAGTTTGAGGAAGATTTCCATCAGTATCAGACCGATCATCTTCCAGGCAGCGCCTATTATTTCAGCATGCTGCGTCCTTTAAGTGAGTTCCAGATCGCAAAATATTTTGCAAAGCAGAAGCAGTACCATAAGATATTCAGAAGCTGCAACGCAGGAAGCAAGACAGACAGCTGGTGCGGCCATTGTCCGAAATGCCTTTTTGTATATCTGATCCTTTCTCCATTCCTTTCCAGAGAGGAAGTAAAGGAGATTTTCGGAACAGATATGTTAAATGATCCGGATATGCAGCCAACCTTAGAACAGTTAGTAGGAATTCAGGAGGAAAAGCCTTTTGAATGTGTGGGAAGCAGGGATGAGATCAATACAGCTATTGTTATGACTATAGATAATCTGGAAAAATCTGGAAAAGAGCTTCCTTATCTTTTAAAATATTACAAGACCACAGGCCTGTATGAAGCTTACAAGGCAAAGGGAGATCAGTTCTCTTCTTATTTTGATAAACAAAATTTGGTTCCGACTCCATGGGAGAAGCTGGTAGAGAAAAACTGTAAAGATGAGGCATAAAACTATGATGATCGAAAGAATAAGACCCTGGGTCCAGGGGAAAAAGGTTCTGATCCTTGGATTTGGCAGAGAGGGAAAATCTACCTGGAATGTACTGAAAAAGCTGGATTGCTGCTCTTTCGTAGATGTGGCAGATATGGCAGAACCGAAGGAAAAGCCGGAGGGGATCAGAAACTGGATCGCCGGACCGGATTATCAGAAATGTTTAAATGAATATGATGTGGTATTTAAAAGTCCTGGCGTTGTATTAGAAAAGCCGGTTCAGTCTTATTCCAGTCAGATCCTGTCCCAGACAGAACTGTTTTTCCAGTGTTTCAGGGATCAGATCATCGGAATTACAGGCACAAAGGGAAAAAGTACGATCACAACCCTGATCTATCATCTGTTAAAGGAAGCTGGGATGGATACGATCCTGGTAGGAAATATCGGTATTCCTGTGTTTGATCATATGGAAGAAGTGGGAGAGGACACAAAGATCGTATGTGAACTTTCCTGTCACCAGCTGGAATATATGACTGTTTCTCCGCATATTGGAATCCTCACCAATCTCCATGAGGAACATCTGGATCACTATGGAACACTGGAGAAATATATACAGGCAAAACGCCATATTTATTTAAACCAGAAGGAAGAAGATGTGATGATCTGCAATGTACAGTGTCTGCCTGAACCGGGTACCTGCAAGTCGAAACTGATCGCAGCAAAGCCTTCTTTTGAAGAACCGGTATTTCAGATTTTGGGAGTACCTGGTCAGGGAGCTGTTTCAGAAGAAATGGTCAACATCTGGAAAAAAATGGAAGTTATACAGGAAAATGATACTACAGAGGCCAGATATGACGGCCATTCCATTGAAATTCCTGTATCCCAGATCCGCCTTTTAGGTCAGCATAATTATTTTGATATTGGAATCGCCTGGGCAGTATGCCGCCTTTTAAATATCAGGGACGAGGTGTTCTTAGAAGGACTTAAAACTTATGAACCGCTGCCACACCGCCTGCAGTTTTTGGGAGAAAAGAATGGGATTAAATACTATGATGACTCCATTTCTACCATTTGTGAGACAACGATCCAGGCTTTAAATACTTTAAAAGATGTGGACGCCGTTCTTATTGGTGGTATGGACCGGGGGATCGACTACAGTGAGCTGATCCGTTTTCTGTCCGGTCATCCGGTACCGTATATTATATTAATGGAAGCAACAGGAAAACGCATTTTTGAGGAGATCCGGCAGGATTATCCGGATTTCCAGAAAATGGAACGTCTGATCTTAACTGATCACTTAGAAGATGCAGTAAAAGAAGCGCAAAAACTTACAAGACCGGGCCACAGCTGTTTAATGTCTCCGGCAGCTGCCAGCTATGGTATCTTCAAGAATTTTGAAGAACGTGGGGAAGTTTTTGCCCGTCTGGTATTAAAATAAGCCGGAAAACATAGAAAAATCACATTTTTTTAAGAAAATATAAGGATTTTAGGACTTGTGTACCAGAATAAAATAAGATACAATCTGTAAGAAGCTTTTGGAAACGTGAAAGGGAATAATGTGGGAACCTACGATACGCTGAATGATGTACTTGTAAATCTGTTTCGCGATATCAACAGTATAGAAGAAAATGCGATAACCAGTCAGGAATATAAAGATCTGACCAATAACGATATGCATGTGATCAATGCCATCGGGGTCGGGACAACGAAAAATATGTCATCTATTGCAAAGGAATTGTCAGTGACGGTTGGTACACTGACAATTTCCATGAACAGCCTTGTGAAAAAAGGTTATGTGACTCGCTGCCGCAGTACGCAGGATCGCCGGGTGGTTCATATTTCTCTTTCGGAAAAAGGTGTCAAAGCTTATTATCATCACAAACATTTCCATGAACAGATGATACAGGGAGTGGTTGAGGTGTTGACGGAAGAAGAATTGCAGGCTTTGATCAAGGCACTGACAAAACTGAATTCCTGGTTCAGAAGTTTTGGCAAGGATGAATAAGGAGGCAACATCAGAATGAAAAAATGGTTATTAGGTTTACTTACAGCTATGATGGCAGTTTCACTGGCTGCATGTACACCAACAACTGAAAAGAAACAGGAAACAACTACAACTGCAGCTGCAGCGAAGCAGGAGCAGATTGAAGCACAGACTACCGGCGGAGCCAGCGATAAGGTACCGGATCCAAATGTAGCACCTGTAGCGATCATTTCCGTATATCACAAGGGTGATGGTGACAGCCTGGTTCAGGATATGGATTCTTTGGACAATGATGAACTGGATCCACAGGCTCTGGTAAGTAAGATGACCGAGTATGGTATTTTTACAGAAGGCACACAGGTTTTAAATTTTAACATCACCGGAGAAGGCGATGTTAAGAAGGCAGTATTAGACCTGAACAAAGTGGAAAATGATGAAGGCGTTTCTGACAGCGTATTTCTGGTAGAAATTGGAAATACCTTTATTGAAAACTTTGAGTTATCCAGCCTGACTCTCAAGGAAAATGGAGCAGACCTGGCAGGAGCTACAGATCTTACTTATGTAGCTGATTATGAGAATGTAGATTAATAATGATTATAAATGATCGTAATAATGGATCATATAAAGACACCCTGAAAGATAAGATCTGGTTTTTCAGGGTGTTTTTGTGTTTACAGACAGACATACTTTTATACACACACTGCATACAATAAGTACTGACGTAGTAAGTCAGAACTGGCAAAAATGGGCTGTGGGAAGTGAGGAGTGGAAGTATGGCTGGTTATCGCAGGTTGATATCGTATATTTATGCATATGAAGGAGAAGAAAAAGGGAAAAACATTGGTTTCGCGAAGCTGGAAGCCAGGAACGGGCAGTGCCGTCTGAGCATAAATGTAAAGAAGATCTATGCAGGGGGCAATGATATGGGAGTATATTTGCTGTCTTCTGGTCAGGAGATCTTTTTAGGAAATATTTTTATCCGCAATGGCAGCGGGGATTTCAGGACCTGCGTTAATGTGGAAAATGTAATGGGAACAGGCTGTTCTATGGACAGCTGTATTGGTCTGGTGATCCATGAAAAGGGAGAGGACTGGAGGATCTACAAAACTGTCTGGGAGGATGCAGTAGCCCAGGCTGCAGAACTGGAATTTGCAGAGGTTACTTCTGAAAAGAGGGGAGATCTCGATGAGCTTTTGAAAAAGCACATTGAAGAGCTGAACCAGGAGATCGACCAGGCGGCAGAGGAAGCAGCCAGGGAGCTTGAAAAGCAGACATTGGAACAGGAAGCAGAAGTGCAGGAAACGGAGGCTCAGGAAGCAGGGGCTCAAGAAGCAGAAACGCAGGACGTTGAGACACGGGAAACAATAGAAGCTCCTGTACCATCTGCACCAGCCCCACAACCCCAGACCAGGTCCAAAACATCTCAACCAGAAGAGATCCCCTTAGGCAACCCAGAAGAATTAGAACACTTAGATCAGGAAGAAGAAAGATGGGGGCCGGACGAGCTGTGGAACAGGTTTCGGAAACATTATCCTAAAATGCAGGCATTTGACAGCCCGGGAACTGTAGAGATTTTGTCCATCCGGCCTCAGGATATCGGTCTTCTTCCAAGGGAAAACTGGGGATACGGAAATAACAGTTTTCTTCTTCATGGTTATTACAATTACAGATATCTTATTTTTGCCCGTGTGGGAGATGAAAAACATGCCAGATCCAGGTACATATTAGGGGTTCCGGGACATTATTACAGCAATGAAAAATATATGGCATCCATGTTCGGCTTTCCTCATTTTGTGCTGGCAAAGACCCAGCCGGCCCAGGACGGCCGTTTTGGCTACTGGTATGCAGATGTAAGAATGGAAAATGTAGAGTAGGCGTTTCTCATTTTTCAGTGTATACTAAAACCTGTGGAATAATAAATATACAGCTCTGATACCGAATTGCTACGTGCTTTGCACTTTCGCAATTCTAAAAACATGAAAGGGATAAAAGATCTATGGATGAAGCAGCACAGAAAGGTCTTGTCACCAGACAGAGGCGCTGGGAAGCGAGAAATGAAAAACGCCGTCAGAAAGCGTTGGAAGAGGAAGTGAAAGCTGCAAGAATAAAGGCAGAAGACGAAAAATACATGAAGGAAGCCATTAAACAGGCCAAAAAAGCAGCCAAAATAGGAGATGTTCCCATTGGCTGTGTTCTTGTAAAAGATGGGGAGATCATTGCAAGAGGTTATAACCGGAGAAATGCGGATAAAACAGTCCTCTCCCATGCAGAGGTCACTTCTATAAAAAGAGCCTGCAAAAAAGAAGGAGACTGGCGCTTGGAAGACTGCACTCTTTATGTGACTCTGGAGCCATGCCCTATGTGTGCAGGTGCCATTGTACAGGCAAGGATCCCCAGAGTGGTCATCGGATCTATGAACAGCAAGGCGGGCTGTGCCGGTTCTGTCCTCAATTTATTAAAAGAGCCTGGCTTTAATCACCAGGCTCAGGTCGTTACAGGTATATTAGAAGAAGAATGTTCTGAAATGATGTCAAGCTTTTTTACTGAGCTGCGAAAGAAGAAGCGTCTTCCGGAAACTCCTTAAAAATACCCCGGATCACAAACAGGGACAATATAAAAGTGGCAATGTCTGCCAGTGGCTGGGCACACTGGATACCTAAAAGTCCTATGGTATAAGTCATGATCGTAAGCAGCGGGATCAGGAAAATTCCCTGACGGGCTGTAGATACCAAAGTAGCCCTGAAACCGTATCCAATAGACTGAGGCATCATATTTCCCATGATCACAGCTCCCTGGAGAGGCAGGGTGATCAACTGCAGTCTGAGAGCCAGCGTTCCGATTTCAATAACAGTCGGGTCATTGCGTCGGAATAGTGTGATAATAGAGCGGGCTGCCGGGAAACTGATCACGCTGAGTACCAGAAGGATAATGGTGCTTACACGGATGCAGAACCAGCAGGCTTTCTTCACGCGGTCGTAAAGTCCGGCGCCGAAGCAGTAGCTGCATACCGGCTGAAAGCCCTGGCCAAAGCCGATAATGACAGAGTTGATGAAAAACATAAAACGGCTGACAATGGACATGGCCGCAATCGCAGCGTCACCATAAGGCTGACACATAAAGTTCATCAGGATCGTAGCCACACTGGCAATTCCCTGACGTCCTAAAGATGGGATGCCTCCATAGAGGACCTCGCGATAGATCGCCAGTTTCGGGCGGAATTTGCGGATGCTGATGGAAATGCAGCTGTCCTGATGATTGCACATCCATAAAAGGATACAGAAACTGATAAACTGGGAAAGTCCGGTAGCTAAAGCAGCACCTGCAGTTCCCATGTCCAGAGTAAAGATAAACAGCGGATCCAGTGCAATATTTAAAAGACCGCCGACTGTAATGCCAACCATGGCAAAAGAAGCTTTTCCCTGGAAACGCAGCAGGTTGTTCATAATAAAAGAGCAGATCATAAAGGGTGCTGCAATGAAAATATAGTGGGCATAGGCTTCTGCATAAGGTGCAATGGTTTCTGTTGCGCCTAAAAGAAGAACCACCCGGTGGATGTTAAAGGTGGCAGAAACAGTGATCACCAGTCCCATGATGATACCTGTAAAAAAGGCAATAGAAACGATCTGTTCTGCCAGTTCTCTTTTTCCGGCACCAAGGGAACGGGTCATATAGTTGCCGCTTCCCATTCCGATCATAAATGCCAGTGCCTGTATAATGGACATGGCAGAAAAGATAACGCCTACAGCACCGGAGGCGCTGGTTCCCAGCTGACTTACAAAAAATGTGTCAGCCATGTTGTAAATAGAGCTGATCAGCATACTGACAATAGTAGGCGCCGCAAGCTTTGGAATGATATGGCTGATGGGGGCGTTTGCCATTTCGTAATACTGATCATGCTTTTTTTCAGTATGACTCATATAAATTTCTCCTTAATTTTTTTGTTCGTTCTGAAATTTATTATAACAGAGGAAAAAATGAAGTACAAGTGAGCCTTGACAAATGCTGGTCTCACAGGTATACTGGATAAGCATAAATTTGTCATAAAGTTTCCACGCAGCCGGGGAGATAGCGGTGCCCTGTATCTGCAATCCGCTCCAGCAGAGGTGATGCCTTGCCTCGGATCGGTCATTGCGGAGCTGCCTTATGTAAGTGGCGTTGACGTTTGGGTCTTACGCAACGGGAACCTGTGAACCGTGTCAGGGCAGGAATGCAGCAGCACTAAGCAGGAACTCTCGTGTGCCGTAAGGCAGCCTGGACCGAGTTAACTGCATGAGTAACGTCCGTGATGCCGGTACAAAGCAAGGCGCGTGGATTAAATATATAATTGATAACGAATGACCCGTCTGCGTCAGCAGACAGTGGAGCGCGATAGCGTGGGGGTCATGAGTGACTACAAGCACAAAAATAAGCAAGCCTGAGGACTGTCATAAAAGAAATATGGCAGATTTCCCCAGGCTTTTTTGTGTCAGGACACATTCTTTTTAACTTGCCCCTTGAAAATCTTTGCGTTATAATTGCAAAATAGGTATAGTAGTATCATTCTTATGGGCAACAACGAAAAATCCTGATTTCTGATTATGGAGGAAATGCAATATGAGAAGAATTGGTATCTTAACAAGTGGTGGTGACTGCCAGGCTTTAAACGCTACAATGCGAGGCGTGGCAAAATCTTTGTACAATATGTTAGATGATGTGGAGATCATCGGATTTGAAGACGGATATAAAGGTCTTATGTATGCAGATTATCAGATTATGAAACCAGCGGATTTTTCCGGTATCCTTACTCAGGGCGGAACCATTCTTGGAACATCCCGTCAGCCATTTAAGCAGATGCGGGTCCCGGATGAAAATGGCCTTGATAAGGTAGAAGCAATGAAACATACCTATAAAAAACTGAAATTAAGCTGCCTGGTAGTCTTGGGCGGAAATGGAAGCCAGAAAACTGCCAATATGCTCAGTGAAGAAGGCTTAAATGTAGTATCCCTTCCAAAGACCATTGATAATGACCTCTGGGGAACCGATATGACCTTCGGATTTCAGAGTGCAGTGGAAGTGGCTACCAATGCCATTGACTGTATCCATACAACAGCAGCTTCCCACGGAAGAGTCTTTATTGTAGAAGTTATGGGACATAAAGTAGGTTGGCTTACTTTGTATGCAGGTCTTGCAGGCGGAGCAGATATCATTCTTCTTCCGGAAGTTCCATATGATATCCAGGTAGTATGTGATGCGATCACAAAGCGTACCAAAGCAGGAAAGCGTTTTTCCATTCTTGCAGTGGCAGAGGGAGCTATTTCCAAAGAAGACGCCGCTATGTCCAAGAAAGAATTAAAAGAAAAGAAGAAAAACGGCGTAGTTTATCCATCTGTAGCTTATGAGATCGGCGCCAAGATCCAGGAAGTGACAGGAAGTGAAGTACGTGTCACTGTTCCGGGCCATATGCAAAGAGGCGGGGAACCATGCCCTTATGACCGTGTGCTGGCAACCAGACTGGGAGCAGCTGCGGCAGAGCTTATTATAAACGAAGAATATGGCTATATGGCAGCTTTGAAAAATAATGAGATCACTAAAGTACCATTATCCGAAGTAGCTGGAAAATTAAAAACAGTAGATCCTAACTGTTCTATGATCAAAGAAGCAAAACGGATCGGTATCAGCTTTGGTGACCAGTAAAAAATAAGGAGTAAGAAAATGTCGTATACGGCATTATATAGAAAATGGCGTCCTGTCTCTTTTGAAGATGTAAAGGGACAGGACCCTATTGTCCAGACCTTAAAAAACCAGATCACATCTGAACGTATTGGTCATGCCTATCTGTTCTGCGGAACCAGAGGTACAGGTAAGACCAGTATAGCGAAGATCTATGCCAGGGCTGTAAACTGCGAACATCCGGTAGATGGAAGCCCCTGTAACCAATGTCCTTCCTGCAAGTCCATTCTTGCAGGAACTTCTATGAATGTAGTAGAGATCGATGCAGCATCCAACAATGGTGTGGAAAACATCCGTGACATCAGGGAACAGGTACAGTACCCGCCTACAGAGGGAAAATACAGGGTTTACATCATCGATGAGGTCCATATGTTATCCATCGGTGCATTTAATGCCCTTTTAAAGACTCTGGAAGAGCCGCCGTCCTATGTAATATTTATTCTTGCGACCACAGAAGTCCATAAGATCCCTATTACCATTCTGTCCCGGTGCCAGAGATATGATTTTAAACGTATTTCCCTGGAGACTATAGCTGGCAGACTGCGTCAGCTGACTGAGGCAGAGCATATAGAGGTGGAAGATAAGGCTCTTATGTATGTTGCCAAGGCAGCAGATGGCTCCCTTCGAGATGCGTTAAGCCTTTTGGACCAGTGTGTGGCATTTCACTATGGAAAACTGCTGACTTATGAAAATGTACTGGACGTTCTCGGAGCAGTAGACTCCGGTGTATTTAGCAGTATGTTTAATGCAGTGATCGAAGGACGTACCAAAGACTGTATTACCCAGTTAGAGGAGATCGTGATCCAGGGCCGTGAATTAGGTCAGTTTGTAACGGATTTTATCTGGTATCTGAGAAATCTGCTGCTGGTACAGAGCGCAGATGATGCAGAAGGTCTTCTGGATATGTCAGAAGAAAACTTAAAACAGTTAAAAGAAGACTCTACAAAGACAGATGGAAATACGCTGATGCGTTATATCCGTATTTTCTCAGAACTTTCCAATCAGCTGCGCTATGCCAGCCAGAAGCGGGTTATGGTGGAAGTGGCTTTGATCAAACTTACCAGACCGTCTATGGAACCGGACCTGGACTCTGTTCTCCAACGTTTAAAACAGTTAGAAGCAGCTGTAGAAGATCTGGAAGCAGGAGGTTTCAGACCTGGGACCATGGTCACGGCTCCCATGGGGGCAGTCCCTGTAACTGCAGGTGTACAGCCTCAGATATCAGGAACACAGGGACAGATGGCAGTTCCAGTCCAGGGGGGTCCTACAGGAAATCCGCCTGAAACAGCTGGCGCAGCCGGTATTACGCCTCCAAATCAGGTCAGCCTTCCACCGGCCCAGTTAGAAGATCTGAACCTGATTCGCAATGAATGGGCAAAGATCATACGAAGTGCTGGAGGCAGCGCAAGGGCATGTTTCAGGGATACAGTGGTAGAACCTGGCGGAGAAGGCTGTCTTACCATTGTATTTCTTGACTCTATGAGCTATGATATGGGAAGGCGTCCTACGGTGATCGGCCAGTTAGAACAGCTGGTCCAGGCTAATTATGGAAAATCTATTTATTTTAAGACCCGGTTAGCCGGTCGCGGAGAGCGCCTGGACACAATATACGTGACAAAAGAAGATCTGGAAGATAAGATCCATATGGATATTACTTACGAAGATTAAAACGAATTTATTGAATGAAGAGATGATGAGGAGGAACACACCATGGCAAAACGTGGCGGATTCCCAGGCGGTATGCCGGGAAATATGAACAATCTTATGAAGCAGGCACAGCGTATGCAGCGCCAGATGGAAGAGACAACAAAAGAACTGGAAGAAAAAGAATACACAGCAGCTGCTGGCGGCGGCGCTGTTACAGTAACTGTTTCCGGTAAAAAGGAAGTAGTTTCTATTAAGTTATCTGAAGAAGTAGTAGATCCTGATGATATTGAAATGTTACAGGATCTGATCGTTGCAGCTACCAATGAAGCATTCCGTCAGATGGAAGCTGCAAACAGCGAAGCTATGTCCAAGTTAACAGGTGGACTGGGCGGTGCTTTAGGCGGAGGCTTTCCGTTCTAATGGACTACTATAGCAGTCAGATCACCAAGCTGATCGAAGAGTTATCAAAGCTTCCGGGAGTGGGGGCAAAGTCTGCTCAGCGCCTTGCATTTCACATTATCAATATGCCGAAAGAACAGGTGGATGAGCTGGCTGGTGCTATGACAGGCGCCCGGAATAATGTGCGTTACTGCAAGGAGTGTTTTACACTGACAGATAAAGAGATCTGTCCGATCTGCAGCAGTGACAAACGAAACCATAAGGTCATTATGGTAGTGGAAAATACAAGAGATCTGGCAGCTTATGAGAAGACCGGGAAGTACAATGGGGTGTACCATGTGCTTCACGGTGCCATTTCTCCGATGTTGGGGATCGGACCCAATGATATCAAATTAAAAGAACTGATGCACCGTCTTCAGTCTGATGTGGAAGAAGTGATCATTGCCACAAATTCCAGCCTGGAAGGTGAAACTACAGCTATGTATATCAGCAAACTGATCAAACCTACAGGCATCAAAGTGACCAGGATCGCCAGCGGCGTGCCAGTTGGCGGAGATCTGGAATATATAGATGAGGTGACTCTTTTAAGGGCACTGGAAGGAAGAACAGAGCTGTAGAAGCTGGAAGAAAAGGCACAGGGAGATGCATAAGATGGATAAATATGAGTTTAATATTAAAGTTGAGCAGATAAAAAAGCTGGTCAATAAAAGTGATTATGAGACAGCCATGAAGATTGCGGATACCATTGACTGGAGAAGGGTCCGTAATGTAAATATCCTGTCTATGGTCGCAGGCATTTATGAGAAAAACGGAGAGTTCCAGGAAGCAAAAGATATTCTGCTTCTGGCGTTTGAGAGAGCTCCTATTGGCAAACGCCTGCTTTATAAGCTGGCAGATCTGGCTTTAAAAGAAGGCAATGTTGAGGAAGCAGAAGATTATTACAAAGAATTCTGCAACCTGGCAGCAGACGATCCAAGGCAGTATATTTTAAGATATATGATCTTAAAGGCAAAAGGTGCGCCTGTAGAACAGCTGATCCATACCCTGGAGCAGTACTGCAACGCAGAACTGGATGAAAAGTGGATGTATGAGCTGGCTGAACTGTACAACCAGGCAGGAATGGAGCAGCTTTGCGTCATGACCTGCGATAAGATCATGCTTATGTTTGGTCTTGGAAAATATGTAGATAAAGCCATGGAGTTAAAGCTTCAGTATGCACCTTTAAACCAGTATCAGATGGATCTGGTAGAAAATAAAGAGAAGTATGAAGCAAAATTAAAGGCAGTAGAGCAGGAATACAAAAAAGGTACTTCTATTGTACAGCCGATTGAAAATACAGACCGCCGTCAGTTAGACAGGGAAGAAGAGCCGGTGGAAGATACAGCAGAAGATGAGACTGTTTATGCTGAGGATGAATACACCGAAGATTACCGGGAAGAACCGGCTGTTACCATTCAGGATGATGATATAACAGAGGAAGAACCGGTTTCTGAGGAGCCTGAAGAAGAACTGGCAGAAGAGCCTGAGGAGACTTACGAGACAGAAGAACCTGAAACAGAAGATTATGAGGCAGGGGAGTCTGAAGCGGAAGAGTCTGAAGAGGAGCCGGAAGCGGATGAAGAGCAGGCTGTATATGAAACAGCAGCAGCGGATGAAGAAATCCGTGCCAGCATCCATGAAGCCCGTGCGCAGGAAAATCTGGCAAGAGAAATGTCAAAATTATCTGCAGCAGCAGAGGAAGAAGATCTGCCGGAAGATGAAATGGGACAGACCAGAGCGCTTACAGATATCCGTGAGCTGAGAAAAGGTCCTGTTTATACAGGTTCCAACCATTTGATGATCGAGGCAGAGGTTCCTGAAAAGGGACTTGCGCTGGCAGTGGAGGCACTGCGTAAAATACATAAAGAAACAGGCGCAAAGAACCAGGCAGCAAAGATCTCCGGCGAAAAATTAAACCGCAGAGGTGTATTTGCGCTGGCAGATAAGCTGACAGGAAAAGACCTGATCATTGAGCAGGCCGGTGATATGAATGAAAACATCCTTCAGGAACTGAACCAGTTGATGGCAAGGGATGAGACGGGTATGAATGTGGTCCTGATCGATACAGCAAGGCGCCTGGAAGAACTGCACCGTGTATATCCGGGACTGGCAAAGCGCTTTGAGTGCATTGGAACTTCTGACAGCATAAAAGCGAAGAAAGCAGCAGCTCCTGTACCATCTGAGTTTGGAAAAGGATCTCTGGCAAAGGCTCCTGAAGTTGTTGAGAAGAAAGTACAGCCAGCTCCAAAGCCAGTGGCAGCACCAAAAGAGGCACCGGCTCCAAAAACGGCGGCAACGAAGGCAGTTGTAACTTCGAAGGCAGCTGCGCCAAAGCCTGCAGCCAAACCAGCAGCACAGCCGGAAAAGAAGGCAGCTGCACCAGCTAAAAAGCGTCCGGTTCAGGCACCGGCTGTAAAAGAACCAGCTCGTATGGCAGAGACAGAACAGCCAGAGCACAGCGAGCAGGAAATGGACATTGATGAGTTCGCAAAATATGCCTGCCAGTATGCAAGCAAGATCGACTGCAGTATTTCCGGAAAGAGTATGTTAGCTCTTTACGAGCGCATTGAGATCATGGAAGAAGATGGCATTGCCCTGACCAGAGAAGAAGCTGAAAACCTTATTGAAGAAGCAGCTGACAGAGCGGAAAATCCATCCTTCTTTAAGAGACTTACAGGTATTTTCTCTTCTAAATACGATAAGGATGGCCTCCTTATACTGAAGGAGGAGCATTTCTTATGAGAAATATAAAATTAATAGCTCTGGACTTGGATGGAACCCTTCTTAACATGGAAAAGAAGGTTCCTCAGGGAAATTACCAGGCTTTAAAAGAATGTGAAAAAGCAGGGATCCAGATTGTGCCGGCAACCGGAAGAGGCGTAGGCGGTATTCCGCCTATGATCCGGGAACTTCCAGGGGCAAACTACGCCATCACCACCAATGGAGCTGTTGTTGCAGATCTTAAAAATAATAAAGCGATCAAGACCTGTGGACTTTCTAACGAAATGATACAGCGTATCTTAAATATTGCTAAAAAGTATCACTCTGCCACAGATCCTTTTATAGATGGAAGAGCTATTACAGAGCCGGCATCCATTGATCATATGGATGAATTTGGGCTCAGCCCGGAAATGCAGAAACTGATCCGGGATACCAGGGAAGTTGTTCCAAATGTAATGGAATATGTAAAGACAACAGGAGCAGAGGCAGAAAAGGTCAATATTTTTATGGCGGACTTAGAGGAAAGAGAAGTTCTTCGTAAGGAGTTAATGGCGATCCCTGAGCTGTCTATCAGCTCTTCTATGTACAATAATCTGGAGGTTAATGCAAAGGGCGCTGACAAGGGCTCCGCTCTTTTATGGCTTGCAGACTATCTTGGCATTGACCGGGAAGAAACCATGTCATTTGGAGACGGGGAAAATGATATCCCTATGATCCAGGCAGCCGGAATTGGCGTAGCAATGGAAAATGCCCTGGATACAGTAAAGGCAGCAGCAGATATGATCACTCTTAAAAATGATGAAGATGGCGTAGCAGCTGCAATCAGAAAAATCATATTTGGATCAAATGAAAAATGATGACGGAACATTGGCTATCAATCGCAGCAGGTGTGTTTTTAGTGGGAATGATGTTATATGGTCATTACCGCGGCCTGCTGCGTCAGTGTGTTTCTCTTGGAGCGCTGGTACTGACGATCATTACCGTGAAAGTAGCAACACCGTATGTCACAGATTTTGTAAAGGCAAATCCTGTGATCCGGGAAAATGCGGCTCATTTTATTATGGAAGTATCCGGATGGCAGCCGCCGGAGGAGAGCGAAAGCATTCTTCCGGCGGCCCAGCGTATGGCGATCGAAGAACTGAAACTCCCACAATCGGTAAAAGATGTTCTTTTGGAAAATAATAACAGTGAATTTTACAGGCTTTTGGGAGTAGATCAGTTTGGAGAGTATATCAGTACCTGCCTTTCAGATATGCTGATCAATACCCTTGGTTCTGTTCTGGTATTTGCAGCCAGTTATATAGTGATCCATTTGGTGATCCGCTGGCTGAACCTGTTGTCCAGACTGCCTATTATATGTGGCTTAAATCAGATGGCAGGAGGGATCGTAGGGCTTGCAGAAGGATTTCTGCTTTTGTGGCTTGCAGGATTTATTCTCAGCTTTTTTACGGAGACTCCAATGGGGCAGATGCTGGAAGCGCAGGTAAACAGCAGTATCTGGCTTTCACTGATCTACAGATATAATCTTATGAATGTGATTCTGGGTAGTATCATCAATGGTATTTTATAGTACAAACATACTGAAAATGAAATAGATTTAATTTAGCATATAAAATATGCAATAACAACAAATCACTGGGAAGTGCATTTATTCAGTGCAGATCCGGTGATTTGTTTTATATTTCAATCTGTTATCAGGACCTGAAAAACAAGGAAAATCCTGGAAAAACAGGTAATGTATAGAGCGGGAAAAAATTGTGTAAAAAAATACTACAAATCCTCTTGACAATAGCTGACGGAGATGTTATATTATAGTTCCATTGCGAAAGCAGTGGCTCAAATAAAAAAGAATTTGAGAAAAATAAAAAAAGTTGTTGACAAAAGCAATGATACATGATAAGATAACTGAGTTGCTGATGAGCAACAAAAAATAAAATAAAAAAAGTTGTTGACAAACTTAAACAACTGTGATAAAATAATCGAGCTGTTGAAAATGAGACAACAACAAAGAACCTTGATAATTGAAGATTAAACAGTAT
>ULZC01048106.1_pt1 | contig 24699 bp, 20 predicted proteins | sample 1962771 | NCBI WGS metagenome assembly ULZC01 (sample SAMEA4835880, study PRJEB28245) | human gut metagenome | biome: gut microbiome; material: fecal sample | place: Denmark | collected 2008 | reverse complement strand
ACCTGGGCGTTCGCGTTGCTAACCTGGAGAAAAAAGCTGACAATGTAAAAGTAACCGGCGAAATGCGTTATCGTTACACTGACTCTAGCAACGACGGCAATAAATACAATGATCTGCGTTCTCGTCTGTGGGTTAACGGCCAAATCAATGATGACTGGTCCTACACCGGTATGCTGGAAAACACTCAAGACCTGACCGACAACGCTGGCAATGAAGATACTTCCTTCCAACGTGCATATGTAGAAGGTAAACTGGGTGGCCTGAATGTAACCGCTGGCCGTTACAATGCATTCTTCGCAAACGGCAATGTATATGATACCCGCGCTGATGGCGTTGAAGTATCCTATGGCAGCAAAATTCAATTAAAAGGCTTTGCTGGTAAAGCTACCGACGCTTCTGTTAAAGTTAATAGTAAAGACACTGATATGTCCTTTGGTAACTATGCTGGTGCAGAACTGACTGGTGATTTCGGTAAATTTGACGCTATGGCTGGTTATGTAAACTTCAAAGATATGTACAAGGAAGCTGCTGGCGAAGGTCTTGACAATGCTATCTGGTATGTTGGCGGTTCCTATGACTTCGACGGCAATGTAGCTGTTTCCGGTATGTACCTGAAGGGCGACATGAGCAAAGATGATAAAGACGTAACCGGTATTGGTTCTGACGGCTGGACTGCTGGCCTGACCTACAAAGGTGCTGAAGCTACCGAAGCTGGTTCTTGGGGCCTGTTCGCTAACTACTATGACCAAGGCGGCATGACCTACGTTGCACACACCACTGATGCTACTGTATTTGATGGTGTTGCCGATAAGAACGAAGGCTTTAAAGGCTGGGGCGTTGGCACTAACTACACCTTCGCTAAAAACATCGTAGGCACTGTTGCTTACTATGACACTGTTTCCAAACTGCATGATGAAGATCATGACAACATCGTTTGGGCTGACCTGACCTTCACTTTCTAATTTAATGATTAGCAAGTAACACAAAATAATACACGTGCGTATAAAGGCCCCCTCGCCGAAAGGTTAGGGGGCTTTGTGTTGCAAAAATATATGAATGTGGTATAATAAAAATAGAAAGACAACCGCCTAAGCAGTTCGTGCCAATCCAATCGGCTGCGCCTCTTGGGGCACTATTGCATGGCGCGCATATACCAATCAGCATCGTCTTACGGACTTGCTTCTTGGATGCGTCCGCAACAAGGTGGGTTGCCGATTCATAGAGTAAAGAAAATCCACCTCGCGACCGGCAAGTTTTGGGGTGGTTTTCTTATGTCTGGATTACTGTGTTGCAAAAATATATGAATGTGGTATAATAAAAATAGAAAGACAACCGCCCACAAGGTGGGTTGCCGATTCATAGTGTCAGAAAATCCGCCTCAGTGAACGGCAAATTACAGAGGCGGTTTTTCTATGTGCATTTTACTTTTTGTTCTTAAAAATGAACGTCAGCAATGCCAGTATAAACATACCAAAAATCATAAGATCCTGGAAGGTGTAATATACCATAGACATCACCTCCATTCCAACGGAATTTCGGCAACGCCACCCCGCAACACGGTTGTCTGTAATATTGTATCATGCAAACAAAATTTTGACAAGAAAGAAAAAAACTACCGCCCTCGCAGCTTTTGCTGCGCAGGACGGTAGTTTTGCTTTGTAAAATTACAGGCCGGCCTGCTCAATACCGCTGAACAGGAAGCCTAAATGATTGGTGGAGTTCAGCAGCACTACGCGCCAAACACCTTCGTTATACTCCAGCACATTAATGCAGGTGTTATCCTGCTTAATCTGCCAGAAGTGCGACATATCAAGGCCAAGCAAATCACAGATAATCGCTTTGTTCACTGCATCATGCGCAGCAACCAGCACAGTCTTATCGATATATTTGGCAGCATAATCGTCAAAGGCAGCGCGCGCACGCTTGCGCACATCCTCTAGGCTTTCGCCGCCGTCAGGCATCTTTACTAGGTGCGGCCTGGTGTGCCACAGGGCAAACTCCTGCGGAAATTGCTTGGCAATTTCCGGTGCCAGCACGCCTTCCCAGCTGCCGTGATTTATTTCCAGCAGACGTTCATCTGTTGCTACCGGCAGCTTGTGCAGATCGGCGCAAAACTTGCAGGTTTGGTAGGAGCGCTGCAGTGGGCTGGAGATGCACACATCAATAGGGATATGGTGCAAGCCCTCGGCCAGCAGGTGGCCTTGGCGCAGACCGCGCTCGCTCAGCGGTGTATCCTCCTGTCCTTGGTATCTGCCTTCTATATTCCAGGTTGTTTCGCCGTGTCGGACTAAAATTATTCTCATAGAATTTCCTCACTGTAATTTATATAGTGATTAGCCTTCGCAGTTGATAAGCTTAACGTCAATAATGCCTTCCACACCACGCAGCTGCAGCATAATATCGTTAGGAATATCATCGCCAACAGCAATCGCCATAATGTTGGTGTCGGATTTAGGAGTGCTGCCAACCTGCATGCCGTTGATGTTGATGCCGGCGCTGCCCAAAATAGTTGCCATTTGACCGATCATATTAGGCTTGTTGACGTGCGGTGCCAGCAGCAGGTAGCCTTCGGGATTGAAGTCAACATGATATTGGTCGATTTGTACAATTTTAGGCTGCTTGCCGTCGAACAAAGTGCCTTCGATTTTATGTGTGCCCTTGGCAGTAGCAATTTTTACATTGATAGCGGTAGTGAAGTAACCTGGCTTGTTAGCCTTAACCTCTTTAACCTCCAGGTTGCGTTTTTTAGCAATGCCGGGAGCATTGACGAAGTTAACGCTTTCCTGCAGAATCGGGTTCAGCAGGCCTTTGAGGAAGGCGGTGGTAAGAGCCTGGGTTTCGGTTTCGGCAAGCGCACCGGTGTATTCTACCTCAACGCTCTTAATCGGTCCGTCTGCCAAATAGATGCCCACGGTACCCATACGTTCTGCCAGCTTGAAGTACGGTTGGATAACTGCTGCAACGCTTTTCGGAATGGGAGCCATGTTAACAGCGGTCATAACCGGACGTCCTTCCAGAGCATCGATTACGCCGTAAGCAACATCAACAGCTACACCGATTTGCGCTTCGATGGTGGAAGCACCAAGGTGCGGAGTTTGTACAACGTTGAACAGGCCTAGGAAGGGGTTATTTTCTTTGGTAAGCGGTTCGGTCGGATAAACGTCAATGGCAGCGCCGGCAATTTTACCGGATTTAACGCCTTCGGCAATAGCTTCGGGATCCATGCAGCCGCCGCGGGCGCAGTTGACAATGCGCACGCCGTCCTTCATTTTGGCAATAGCTTCGGCGTTCAGCATTTTTTCGGTTTCTTTGGTGAGCGGAGTGTGGATGGTGATGTAATCGGATTTAGCCAGCAGAGTGTCAAAATCAACCAGCTCAACGCCAACCTGATGCGCACGTTCTTCGGTAATATAAGGATCGTAACCAATGGTGGTCATTTCCATAGCCTGCATACGTTTGGCAACACGGCTGCCGATACGGCCGACGCCGATGATGCCAAGGGTTTTGCCCTGTACCTGAATGCCGTCAAAGGATTTGCGGTCCCATTTGCCTTCCTGAATGGATTGATGGGCTTGCGGAATGTGACGAGTCATAGCCATCATCATAGCAACGGTGTGCTCGGTAGCTGCCATGGTGTTGCCTTCCGGGGTGTTGAGTACGACGATGCCTTTAGCGGTAGCGGCAGGAATATCGATGTTGTCAACGCCAACGCCGGCGCGGCCGATAACCTTCAGGCGAGTGGAGGCTTCGATAACCTCCTTGGTTACCTTGGTCATGCTGCGGGTTACCAGACCATCGTAATTGTTGATAACCTTGATAAGCTCCTCCGGCTTCATGTTGGGCATTACATCTACATCAAAGTGTTCGCGTAGCAGAGCCACGCCTTTTTCGCTGATATCGTTGCTGACAAAAATTTTCATGGTGATTATCCTCCTGTTATTTGTTTTCCTTCATATATTCTTCCATAAACTCCGCCAACGCCTTGCAGGCCTCCAGCGGCACTGCATTATAGGCACTGGCGCGACAGCCGCCGACAAGACGATGACCGCCGATACCGACAAAGCCTGCAGCCTTGCCCTTAGCTACGAAATCCTTCTCCATTTCCGGCGTAGCCAGATTGAAGGTAATGTTCATATTGCTGCGAGCTTCGGGAGCAGCATGGCCCTTGTAAAAACCGTTGCTGTTGTCGATAACGTCATAGATGAGCTTAGCTTTTGCTGCATTGTTCTTGGCAATAGCGTTTATGCCACCCTGCTTTTTAATCCAGTGCAGAGTTTTGTTAACCATATAAATGGCAAAGACAGGCGGTGTATTGTACAAAGAATCGTTATTGGCAAAGGTGCTGTACTTCAGCATAGTGGGCAGCTCCTCACGCGCTGTAGCTAAAAAGCTTTTCTTGGCAATGACAATGACTACGCCTGCAGGACCAAGATTTTTCTGCGCTCCTGCGTAGATAAGGTCAAAATCCTTGACGTTTACCTTGCGCGAGAGGATGTCGCTGGACATATCGCAGATAACGGGAACATCAAATTTGGGAAAATTCTTGTATTCGGTGCCGTAAATCGTGTTGTTGGCAGTGAGGTGTACATAAGAAGTATCGGGGCGGAGCGTGAATTCCTGTGGAATGTAGCTGTGGTTCTTATCAGCGCTGGTAGCGGCCTCATAAACCTCGCCGTAGAATTTTCCTTCTGCCATAGCCTTTTTGGCCCAGACGCCGGTGTTGACATAAGCGGCGTATTTTTTAGTGTGGAAATTGGCAGCTGTCATTAAAAACTGGGTGCTGCCGCCGCCTTGGATAAACATAATCTCGTAATCCTCGGGGATTTCCATCAGCTCACGCAGCAGCTGTTTTGTTTCTGCATGCAGGGCAGCGTATTCACTACTGCGATGGCTCATTTCAATGATGCTCATGCCGGTGTTTTGATAGTTTAAGAATTCTTCCTGCGCTTCCAACAGTACCTCGAGCGGCATAGCGGAAGGACCGGCGTTAAAGTTATATGCTCTTTTCATGTATTCTTTCCTTCTTCCTGAAAATAAATAAGGCAAGCACATCCTTTTGGGACGAGCTTGCCTTTATCTCGCGGTACCACCCAAATTGCCATTGCATAATTGCTTCACCTAAAAAAATAAGCCCATCATCCCTATCTTGGGACGAGGACTGCTCGCGGTGCCACCCAATTTGCCTATGGCCAACTTTGAACGCTGTATCGGGCGCACCCGTCAAATTCGTCATTTGCCGCTTCGGAGCGGAACTAGTGTGCTTCGCTGCTGCCTTGCATCAACCGCCAGCTTTCTGAAAAGACCTGCACATTGCTTCTCCATCATTGCGTTGCTTAATGTGATTTGTAGATGATTATAGCACGCCTGCTTTTAGAGTCAAGTGTTTTTGTAAAGATTTTTTATGTATACAATTTTTTTAGTGAATTTGTAACGTAGATTACAGAAAAGTTTCGGTTTGTATGCTTGCAAAATGATGTTATTCATGTTAAAGTAAGCATGTAAACAAAACAACGCAACCGCTAGGGGCGCAATTTGCTGAGAGGACTTACATCCGACCCTTTGAACCTGAATCTGGTTAAAACCAGCGTAGGAAAGCGAGCAGATTTCTGCAAAAAGACAATTCAACCGCTTTCCGACAGGAAAGCGGTCTTTTAATTATAAGGAGGAAAAATTATGGCAACACAAATGCAATTGGCACGCCAAGGTGTGATTACCGAAGCAATGAAAATTGTAGCAGAGCAGGAGCATGTAACTGCGGAGTTTATTCGCGAAGGCGTAGCAAACGGTACTATCGCCATTCCCTGCAACATCAATCATAAAAATATTATTCCGCGCGGTGTTGGTACCGGCCTTACTGTAAAGGTTAACGCTAACATCGGTACCTCCAGCAGTTATCCTGATCCGGAACCGGAGCTGGCAAAGCTGCAGGCTGCTATTGATGCAGGCGCGGATTCTGTTATGGACCTTTCTACCGGCAACAATATCAGCGCTTCCCGTCAGGCAATTATTGCTGCATCTACCGTAATGGTTGGCACTGTGCCTATGTATCAGGTAACTGTAGAAACCATTAAGAAGCGTGGCGCAGTGGTTGAGATGACTAAGGAAGATATTTTCGATGTTATCCGCCAACAGGCTGCAGATGGCGCCGACTTCATGACCATTCATTGCGGCATTAACAAAAATGTGCTGAAAGCACTCATTGACGAAGGCCGTGAGATGGATGTTGTCAGCCGCGGCGGCAGCTTTATCACCGGCTGGATGCTGCACAATGACGCAGAGAATCCTCTGTATGAATACTATGATGAAATTCTTGATATTTGTGCCGAATATGATGTAACTATCAGCCTTGGCGATGGCCTGCGTCCCGGATGCATTGCTGATGCTACCGACAGAGCGCAGATTCAGGAGCTGCTGAACCTGGGTGAATTGACACAGCGCGCTTGGGATAAGGGGGTACAGGTTATGGTAGAAGGCCCCGGCCACGTGCCCTACAACCAGATTGCTGCGAACATGCAGCTGCAAAAACGCCTGTGCCACGGAGCACCGTTCTATGTGCTCGGACCTCTTGTAACAGATGTTGCTCCCGGCTATGACCATATTACCAGTGCTATCGGCGGCACTCTTGCTGCTGTCAGTGGTGCTAACTTCCTATGCTACGTAACTCCGGCCGAGCATTTGGGCCTGCCTGACTTAAATGATGTACGCGAGGGCGTAATCGCTACCCGTATCGCTGCGCATGCCGCTGATTTGGCTAACGGCAACAAGCAGGCATGGGAGTGGGACCTGAAGATGGCAAGAGCACGTAAGGTTCTGGATTGGCCTGCTCAGCTTGATCTGGCTATCGACCCGGTAAAGGCTAAGGAATATCGCTGCCGCAAGAACAAATCCGATGATGAGGCTTGCTCCATGTGCGGTGATTACTGTGCCGTTAAAATTGTCGGTCAGTATCTCGAAGAGCATATGAGAAAGAATTAAGTCATTACTTGAAAAAATAGTATGAATGTGATATATTAAATATAGAAAAAGACAACCGCTCGCAAAGGTGGGTTGCCAGTTGAATTGACTTGAAAAGCCGCCTCGGAATCTGGTAAATTACAGAGGCGGTTTTTCTATGTGCGATTTACTTTCGGTTCTGAAAAATGAACGTCAGCAATGCCAGTATAAACATACCGAAAATCATAAGATCCTGGAATGTAAAATATACCATAGACATCACCTCCATTCTTAATTGAATGAAGGCAATACCACCCTGTAAAACGGTTGTCGTAAAAATTTTAACACATAAACATATTTTTATCAAGAATGCTTGATGCTTATCATTCTGAACTATGCTATAATATAGATAATTATAATATTTCTAGAGGTAACTGATGGAAAAGAATATTTTAGAATATGTCGGCAAAAGCTTATATCAGACACATATTTTGAAGGAAATGAAGCGCTATGTCGTTTTCCGTGCGCGTTGTGCTATGCATAGCAACTCGATAGAAGGCTTGCTGAAATTTTTTGATGCAAACAGCAATCGTCAGGCATGGCTGCAGGGAGCACCTGCGCTTTTGGAACAGACTACCAGAGCGTTTTTTTATAAAGGCTCAACTTGGGATGAACGTGTAGAGCTGGTGCAGAATCATCTGCTGATTATGGAAGAGCTGTTCAAGCCGGAGCTGATGGATAAATTGTATAGCAAGGGTGAAATGGTGCAGCTGTGGGAGGATTCCTACGATGACAGACCGTTGACGCTGCAGCTGTGGTTTCATGCCGGCCAACGCAAGGAAGGCTGCATGTCTTTGGCTTTATTCTATGAGGGCGAGCCTTTATACCAAATCATGTTCTGGCTGGCAAAGAATAAAACAGACGGCAAGAATGTTATTTATATTGGTGCCCTGCAGGGACCGCAGAACGGTAATGAGCTGATTAAGGGCATGACGAAGGCTTTCTTCGGCTATCGTACCAAAAACCTGATGTTCTATGGTCTGCGTTGTTTTGCTAAGGCTATAGGCGTTGAAAATATTTTCGCTGTTACCAATGACGGCTATTACGCGATGAACCATGTACGTGTAGATCGTAAGCTGAAGACTGATTTCGGTGCTTTCTGGCAGGAGTGCGAGGGTGTTATCTGCTCAGATCGTCGCTTCTATATTATGCCGACCGCGGAACACCGCAAATCTATGGAAGAGCTGAAGCCGTCCAAAAGAGCACAGCATCGTCGTCGCTTTGCTAAAATGGATGAAATGAAGGCTGCTGTTAAGTCTGCTGTTGACAGCTACAAAAAATAAAAAATTACTTGTTTGGTTTGTAATATAGGTACAAAAGCTGTCTGCAATATTATTTATAGTAACAATCTGTACAAATTTTACATTGGATAAAGCAGAGGTTCAGAATAGAACCTCTGTTTTTTTTAGGTAAAACATGCTATAATGAAAATATATAGCTCTGATTGGAGGTAAGAAAATTGAAAAAACAGCTTGCAACTTTATTGTTGACCTTTATCTTTTGCTTTACTACAGTAATTCCAGGTTTTGCTGCTGATTCTGCTGTCCCGATGGCAGATAAAATCGGCGCTATGGAAAAAATGCTCTATGGCACGGAGCAGAGCGGTTCCTTGCTGCAGCGTATGGATAGTCTGGAAGATGATGTTTACGGAACTATTACCAGCGATGCTATTATAAACCGCGTTGACAATATGTACGATTATCTTGAGGGTACTCCTGATAACGGTGAAGCTTCCTTTGCTACTAAGCTGAATGTGGTAGAATGGAAAATGAACGAAAGCATGTCTGGCGGCGCTGCCAAAAACCGTATTGAAGCCACGGAAAAGCTGCTTTATGGCCAGAATCAGACCGGTTCTTTGAGCGGTCGCCTGGAAAGTCTGCTTAAGCTCGCTTCTTATACTGACGGAAATGTGCCTGTACAGCAGGTTGTGCTTCCGAAGGATTCTGTTTTTAAAATTGCTTTTACCTCTGAGCTGAGCACTAAAATGAGCCGTAAGGGTGATGTAGTTCATTTTAAGGCAGCGGATAACCTGTATGTAAACGACGTACTGGTACTGCCGAAGGGTGCAACCGGTGTTGGTGAGGTTAGGAAGGTTGTTCAGCCCGGTATTTTCGGTAAGGATGGCCGCATTGATATTGACTTTACCTATATCTATGGCGTAGACGGAACCAAGATTCCCGTTACTGTAGGCGAGCTTGCTAAACAAAAGGCTGAAAGCATTGCCGGTGCAGCCGGAGCTGCTATCGGCGGTATGATTATCCTTGGTCCTGTGGGCCTGGTTGGCGGTGCTTTTGTCAAGGGTAACAGCGTAACTATTCCGGTTGGCTGTGAAACATTTGTACAGACTGCTGAAGATACTTCTCTGCAAGGCGTTGTATATCAGGAATAAAATCGAAAATTATACGTGAAAAGCTCACTCTTTCGAGTGAGCTTTTGCTTTTTTTATGGTATAATGTTAAGTGGATTACTATGAAATTTTTTCTTCATCAGTATAGAAAAAAGGAGTTTTTTATATGCATAAGACTTTTATAGCTACAGCTTTGGCACTTGGCATGTGCCTGCCTGTTTATGCTGAGCAGTTCAGCAACAGCAATAGTGACAGTATGCTAAGCCCGGTAACTGTTGATGAACCTAATACAGCGGTACCGCATCGTGAAAAGCTGGATACAGAAAAGCAGCAGGGGCTGCCGATTCGTCTGACCGGTGAACATGCCGAATATGATACTGTCAGCGGTGATTTTCATGCCGAGGGCAATATCAAGGTATCGCAGAACGGTCAGGATATTTATACAACGCAGGTCAAGGGTAATATGAAAACCGGCGATATCTGGCTGCTGGAGGGTGGCAAGCTGGTAGAGGGTGCCAGCGAAACACAGGCTGCCTGGGGCCATTATAACTTTAACAATAAAACCGGTGAAATGAAAAAATTGACCGGTAAGAACGGCAAAGATTTCTTTGCTGCGCCTCATGCCGAAATTTATCCTGATAAGATGGTTCTTGATGAGGGAGGTTCTACGAGCCGTTGTCCGGCAGTAAAGCATCCCAAATGTCTTGAAATCAAGGCAAAGACCTTTGAAATTTATCCTCATGATAAAATGGTAGCCCGCGACGTCAAGGTTTATGTACGCGGCAAGCATATCTATTCCCGTGATTATTGGGAAAATAGCCTGACGGAAAAGTCCAAGGAACGTATTCTGCCGCATATCGGCTTTAAGGACAGCGACAAGGGTACCTATGTCAATCTTTCCTACGAGCGTCCTTTAGGAGATAAAGACACAATTTACGCTGATTTGAATTATTACAGCAAGGCCGGCTATAAGCCTGTTTACGGCTTGGAGCACAACGAGCGTAACTTTAAGGTTACCTATGAAAACGGTTGGTATGAGGATGATGATGAATGGGTAGAGAAGCAGAACAATATCCGCTTTGATTATAAAAATCATCATATTGCACCAGGTTTGCCCTTATCCTACAGTGCTTACTTTGAACGTGGTCTGTGGAAAAATGATGATACCGGACGTAAGAGCTGGCATACAGAATATGGTGCCTTCCTTAACCATGACCGCATTTATCTGTTCAACAGTAAAAAAACCTCTTTAGATTTGACAATCGGTAAGAAGTGGACACGCGAGAGCGCAGATGATTCTGTAGAATCAACTAATGTTTATTATGCAACCTTAGCCCAGAAAATCAGTCCGCATTGGAATACCTGGGTTGGTTATTATCGTGAAGATTTTACGACAGATGTATTTACCTACGATCAGCCTGATATGGCTAAAGAGCTGCGTAATGGTCTGCAATACATCATGGATGACAAGAACAGCTTTACCATTGTCAACCGCTATGATTTGGACCAAAAGAAAAATTATGAAACAAGATACAGCTGGACGCATAAGTTCTGCTGCTGGCAGCTTTCCTTGATTTACAAGCATAAAGATACTGATAATAAGGACAGTGCTTTTGAAGCTAAATTTGATTTTGTAAACTGGTAATGAGGTAGAAAATGAAAGAGATTATTAAGCAACGCTTTCTAGACCATCTGCAGGTGGCAAATGCTGTGATGAACAGCGATATTCTGGCGCAGATTGAGCGCATTGCTGTAGAAGTAAAAAAGGCGTTGGCCAATGGCAACAAGGTTTTGTTCTGCGGCAACGGCGGCAGCGCCGCTGACAGCCAGCATCTGGCTGCCGAGTTTGTAGGCCGCTTTCAAAAGGAACGCGCCGGTCTGCCTGCTATCGCACTGACGGTAGATACCTCCATTCTGACTGCTGTCGGCAACGATTACGGCTATGATAAGGTTTTCGTACGTCAGGTGCAGGCACTCGCACGTCCGGGCGATGTGCTGGTAGGCATTTCCACAAGCGGCAACAGCGCTAATGTTGTGGAAGCTGTTGAGCTGGCCAAGAGCATGGGTGTTTTCTGCGTAGGCATGACGGCTGAGGGCGGCGGTAAAATGAAGCTGCTGTGCGACGAGTGCATTGCTGTGCCGGCGAAGGTTACTGCCCGTGCGCAGGAAATGCATATTTTGATAGGCCACATTTTATGTGAGCTGGTGGATGGTGAATAATTTGGCTGATTTAGCTGTAACAACTTTTTTAGCGGAACAGATTAAAAATGTACGCATTGCTGTTATCGGCGATGTGATGCTGGACAGATATTTTCAGGGTGAGGTTAAACGCATTTCTCCGGAAGCACCTGTACCGGTAACACGTATTACAAAGATAAATTCCGTGCTGGGCGGTGCAGCAAACGTTGCTGCCAATCTGGCGCATCTGGAATGTCAGGTTTTTATGGGCGGTGTGACAGGTGATGATGAAAACCGTCTGCTGCTGGAAAAGCTGATGGATGATGCAGGCATCAATCATCATGGACTGGTGAAAAGCAAACGCCGCAAGACCATTACCAAGCTGCGTGTTTTGGGCGGTAATCAGCAGATGCTGCGACTTGATTTTGAAGAAACCGGCGATTTATTTCCGGATGAAATTGTTGAGCTGCGTCATTGGCTGGCAGGCTTGCTTGACGAAGGCCTGGATGGAATTATTGTTTCCGATTATGCCAAGGGTGTCTGCTCGGATGATTTTTGCCAATGGGTGATTGCTCAGGGCAAGGCCTATGATATACCGGTGTTGATTGATCCTAAGGGAGCAGACTGGTCCAAGTATGACGGCTGTGATTTTATTACGCCTAATTTAAAGGAAATGTGTGAGGCTGCAGGCTGTCAGCGTGAAAACTCTGATGAAGCCGTTGTCAGCATGGCGCAGGCTGCACGTGAAAAATTCCATATCAAAAATGTTGTTGTTACCCGCAGTGAGCGCGGCATGAGCCTGGTTAACGCTGAGCAGGTGCTGCACAGTCCTGCTACTGCGATTGAAGTGTTTGATGTTTCCGGTGCCGGTGATACAGTGGCGGCTACGCTTCTGGCCGGTGTTGCAGGCAAGCTGGCGTTGGCAGATGCTGTTTATATGGCGAATCGTGCTGCAGGAATTGTTGTGGCCAAGGTTGGCACTTATCCGGTGCACCGTGACGAGCTGTTGAAGGATTTGCTGACGGAGGAGCGTAAGCAGGGCCGTGGCTATCGCACGCTGAGCTGGCAGGAGATAGCATCTTTGGCGGCAACCTGGAGAGCCTGCGGCGAAAAGATTGTTTTCACCAACGGTTGTTTCGATATTCTGCATGTAGGACATGTAACGTATTTGGAAAAGGCGCGCAACCTTGGCAAGCACCTGATTGTCGGTCTGAATACGGACGCTTCCGTACGCCGTCTGAAGGGTGAAACAAGACCTTTGGTGCATGAGCTGGACCGTGCGCGTGTACTGGCAGCGCTGGCCTGCGTAGATGCGGTAGTACTGTTTGATCAGGATACTCCGACCGAGCTGATTGAAAAAATTCGTCCCGACATTCTCGTCAAGGGCGGTGATTACAAGCCTGAAGAGGTTGCCGGACGTGAATACGCCGGTGAAGTGCGCATTATAGAATTTGAAGATGGTTATTCCACAACCGGTGTGGTGGAAAAAATTGCCAAAATGGTTAAGGAGGGCAAATTATGATTATCGTAACTGGTGGTGCCGGTTTTATCGGCAGTAATATTGTTAAAGGCTTAAATGACCGTGGTATTGATGACATTCTTGTTGTCGATAACCTGACCAACATGGTTAAATTCAAAAATATCCAAGGCCTGAAGGTTAAGGATTATATGGATAAGTATGCTTTCATGGATGCACTGAAGGCAGGCAAATTCAATCATGAAAAAATCGACGTTATCTTCCATGAGGGCGCTTGCTCCGATACAATGGAATATAACGGCAAATACATGATGGAAAACAACTTTGAGTATACTAAAAACGTGCTGCATTTCTGCCTCGACAGAAAGATTCAGATGATGTATGCTTCCTCTGCTTCCACCTATGGCAGCGGTGCGCATGGCTTCCGTGAAGAGCCTGCCTGTGAGGAAGCACTGAATGTATATGCTTTCTCCAAGCTGTTCTTCGACAACTATCTGCGCCGTCTGCTGCCGCAGGCACAAAGCCAGGTAGTAGGCTTGCGTTATTTTAACGTATACGGTCCGCAGGAGAATCATAAGGGCAAAATGGCTTCTATGATTTATCAAATGTATAACCAATGGAAAGCAGAACATAAAGTTCGCCTGTTCGGTGAGTACGCCGGTTATGGACCGGGCGAGCATACTCGTGACTTTGTGTATGTAAAAGACGTTGTTAAGGTAAACTTCTACTTCTGGGATCATCCGGAAATCAGCGGTATTTTCAACTGCGGTACCGGCCATGCGCATCAGTTCAATACTCTTGCTAAGGCTGTGCTGAACCACTTTGGTAGCGGCGAGCTGGAATATGTACCGTTCCCTGAAGTACTGAAGGGCAAATACCAGAGCTTTACCGAAGCAGATGACACTAACCTTTTGGCAGCAGGCTATGACGGAGGCTTTACTCCGATTGAAGAAGCTGCAGAGGAATATTGCCAGCTTCTCGACAAGACCGGCGGTTATTACGTTTATGAAGGCTAAGGCGGTATTTTTTGACAGAGATGGCGTGCTCAATGTTGATGTAGCCTATCTCTACAAAATTGAGGACCTGCGCTGGATTGACGGTGCACGCGAGGCTGTGGCGTATCTGACGCAGCTTGGCTATACAATTTTTGTTGTAACAAACCAGAGCGGTATTGCGCGTGGTTATTATACGGTAGAGCAGATGAATGAGCTGCATGCTTATATGCAGCGTGAAATTGCTGCGGCAGGCGGCAAAATAGAAAAAATCTACTACTGCCCGCATCATCCAGAGGGCAGCGTGCCGGAATATACCGGTGTGTGCGATTGTCGCAAACCCAAACCGGGCATGCTGCTGCAGGCGCTGGCAGACTATGATATCGACAAGGAGCAGAGCTTCTTGGTCGGTGACAGTAAGCGCGATGTGGAAGCAGCGGAGGCTGCTGGTGTCAAAGGCTATCTTTACACAGGCGGCAATCTGCTGGATTTCGTAAAAAATATTGTAAGCGAGAGATGATAATGGAGTATCGGAATATCCTGTTAATCAAAATGAGTTCTTTAGGTGATATCCTGCACACTTTGCCCTTTGCGGCAGCACTGCGCAAGCGTTATCCCAAGGCGAAAATCACCTGGCTGGTACATCCGCAGTTTGCCGGCTTTGTACCGGATCCGCCGGTGATTGACGAGGTGCTTTATTTTGATAAGGTAAAATTTAATAAGCTGGGCTTCAGTGATAAGCTGAAATATTTTTGCGAAATGCGCTCTTTGCTGCACAGCAAGCATTTTGACCTGGTGATAGATATGCAGGGCCTTTTCAAAAGCGCGGTACTGGCTGCTATCAGCGGTTGCGATAACCGCATCGGCTATTGCGAAATGCGCGAGGGCAGCGGCTTTATCAGCAAGGCGATTGGCGGAAGTCATAGCAAGGACCATGTTATTGAGCGCTATCTTGACGTGGCACGTTATCTTGGTGCCAAGGTAGAGTCATTGGATGATGTGGAATTCCCAATGCCGGATTTAAGCACGGAAACCGCTTCTGTGCAGCATAAACTGCAGGAGGCCGGCTGGCAGGGCGGAGATTACGTTGTTATTGTTCCCGGTGCACGCTGGTGGACGAAGGAATGGCCGGTCGAGCATTATATCGAGCTGGCGAAAAAGCTTACGGCTGACGGTACTGCCGTGGTGCTGGCAGGTGGTCCCGATGATGCAGTCAAGGGACAGAAGATTGCCGAAGGCACAGCAAGCTCGCTGGTTATCGATTTGACGGGACAGACAAGCCTGCGTGAGCTGGCGGCGCTGATTAAGGGCTGCAGCTTCTATATCAGTGCGGATACCGGCCCGCTGCATTTTGCGGCGGCACTTAAAAAGCCGCTTGTGGCGATGTACGGACCGACGAAGGCTGACCGCACTGGACCATACGGCAGCAAAAATTCCACGGTATTGCTTTCACCGGCAAAGTGTGCAGGCTGCTTGAAGAAAAAATGCGATAACTGGCATTGTATGCATGATATAACGCCGGAAATGGTTTATAAAATTTATCAGGAAAAGGTGGCAGAGGGCTGATGGCACAAGCTGTAGAATTAAATGGCAAAAAAATATTGGTAACATTTTTGATGCATCTGGGAGACCTGACGCTGACTACGCCTTTTATCCATGCGCTGCGTAAGGCAGCACCGGATGCACACATTACCTTTTTGGCGGATGAGAAGCTGAAGGATGTAGTGCTGCACAATCCGTATTTAGATGAGGTTATCACGATTGATAAGAAGGGCAAGGACAATAGCCTGCTGGCGTTGATGGCCTGCGCCCGCCGTCTGAGCAAGATGGATTTTGATGTGCTGATTAATCTGCATCCGAATGAGCGTTGCAGCTTTATTGATGCTTTTACCAAAGTGAAATTGCGTTGCGGTACAACACACACCATGTTCAAACCGCTTTGGGATGTGTTTACTCCGCTTAACCGCAAAATCCATGCGGCAGACATGTATCTTGATGTGCTGACGCAGCTTGGCGTCAAGAAGCTGGAGCATAACGGCCTGGAGATTTTCCCGAGCGAGGAATATCAGCAGCATGCGGATGAATTCTGGCGCGAGCACGGTGTGTTCGCTTCGGACAAGCTGGTGGGCTTTAACATCGGCAGTGCTGTTGTTACCAAGCGCTGGGCGCCGGAGCGCTTTGCCAAGGTAGCTGATATTCTTGCGGAAAAAGGCTATAAGCCTGTATTCTTCGGCGGTACGATGGACGAAGAAATGGTGCAGGAGGCCGTAAGCTTCATGAAGACAACTCCTGTTGTAGCAACCGGTTGCTTCCGTATCGGCGAGCTGGCGGCGGCAATGCGCCGTTGCAGCCTGGTTATCACGAACGACAGCGGCCCGATGCACGTAGCTATCAGTCAAAAGGTGCCTATCGTGGCAATGTATGGTCCGTCCAGTCCGAAGCTGTACGGTCCTTATACTAAGGATGCAACGATTGTGACGGCGCTGCCGCCTTGCCCAGGCTGTGCGGATGGCATGAAGCATAAATGTGACGATATGCAATGTATGACACGTCTGACGGTGGAGCAGGTAGTGCAGGCTGCCGAGCAGATGTTGGAACAAAAGGAGAAATAAATTGAGTAAGCAAAGCATTATTACCGGTGAGGTTTTATTGCTGTGTGAAAGATTGGAGATGGCGCAGTTTATGCATGCCTATCTCCGGCATTTATTTAAGCAGGGAATCAGCTTGCCTAACATGCAGATTGTAAATTATCAGAGTATCGATAAGTTAGACTTGCTGACTAAACGCCTTATACAGCTGGAAGGCAGAGAAATAGTGCGCAAAGCAGTATTCTTTGCCGACGCGGCTGATGAGCGCGAACGCCGAATGCAGAAATTTTTTGCAGTGCGTGACAATACTTTCTTTAGAGAAGTGGAGTATTGCACGCACTTTTTCTTTCCCGGCAAAAAAGCTACTAAACGTTGGCAAAAAGGCTATCTTGAGGATATGCTGCTGCAATCGCTGCGGCAGGAAAGCTCCGAATGCAGCGATTACTATAATCTTTATAATGTGAGTGCGGAATATCTGCAGACTGTAAATTGCTGCCGTGGGCGTGAGAACGGATTAATGAACTACAGCAGGCATTTATTGTATACATATTTCGCAGGAACAGAAAGGTATGTGGGCATGCGCTTGGGCGAGGCGGCTCTGGCAGGAGCCTTTGATTTGGAGCATCCGTGCTATGCGAGTCTTAAGGAATGCTTGCAAGGCTTAAACTAGAGCAGCAGAATGCGAGGTTATCAAAATCACTTAATTGATTTATTATATTGTGCAAAAGTGTTAGCTTTGTTAGCTGTCGTCCTTTCTGAATTTTGGAAAAGCAAGTAAATATGTTATAATTAACAAACAAACTAAAAAAGGGGGAGCAACATTTATGTTCGGAGAAATTATTGGAGCAATCAGCAATTTTATGTATAGTTATTTGCTGATTATCATGCTCATCGGTGTAGGCCTGTACTACACTTTGCGTACTCGTCTGGTGCAGGTACGTATGTTTAAGGAAACTATTCGTGTTATTTTGGAGAAGCCTGTTGAATCCGGTGCGGTATCATCCTTCCAGGCTTTGATGGTATCTACTGCGTCCCGTGTAGGTACCGGTAATATTATCGGCATTTCCACAGCTATCTGCCTCGGCGGTTATGGTGCTGTGTTCTGGATGTGGGTTATTGCTGTTGTTGGCGGCGCTTCTGCTTTTATTGAAAGCACCCTGGCACAGATTTACAAGAAACGTGGTCCGCACGGCAGCTACGGCGGCCCTGCATACTACATCGAAGCTGCTTTGGGCAGCCGCGGCCTGGCAGTGCTCTTTGCTGTGGCTTTGATTGTAACCTATGGCTGCGGCTTTAATATGCTGTGCTCTTACAATCTGCAATCCACCTTTGCTGCTCTGAGCTTCTATAATCCGGATACAACTCCCTGGATTATCGGCGCAGTAGAAGCAGTGCTCGTAGGCTATTGCCTGCTGGGCGGTGGCAAGCGCGTTATCAAAGCAACCTCTACTTTGGTTCCTTTGATGGGCGTTATCTACATTTCTGTAGCATTTATCCTTACTATTATGCATATTAATCTGGTTCCCGGAGTTGTAGGCAGAATTTTTGCTGAAGCATTTGACTTCACTGCAATTTTCGGTGGCTTTGCCGGCAGCTGCATGATGTTCGGTATCAAACGCGGTCTCTACAGCAACGAAGCAGGTGTTGGTTCTGCGCCGAACGCTGCTGCTGCAGCTGACGTTTCTCACCCGGTTAAGCAAGGCCTGGTTCAGATGCTGTCCGTATTTATTGATACTCTGCTGATTTGCACCGCTACCGCTTTCATGTGCCTGAGCTCCGGCATCGAGCCGACTAAGGAGCTTGCTGGTGCGCCTTATGTACAGGCAGCTCTGGCAGCAAGCATGGGCGATTATGCTAAGCTGTTTATCACTGTATCTATGGTACTGTTTGCCTTCACTACTCTGCTGGGCAACCTGTATTATGTAGATAATGCTTTTGCTTATGTTCTGAAGCATGTTCCGGGCAAAACCTTTACTCTGTGCTACCGCATTCTGGCTTGCGTACTGATTTTCATCGGTGCCGGCTCCAGCATGGGTACAATGTGGGATTTGGCAGATGTTACCATGGGCTGCATGGCAATTATCAACTTGCCTGTTATCTGCATTCTGGGCGGTCCTGCTCTGCGTGCGCTGGATGATTACACCGAGCAGCGCGATGCCGGTAAGAATCCTGAGTTTAAGGCCAGCAAGATTGGTCTTACTCAAAAGCTGGACTATTGGCAGGATTAATATTTGTTTCTTGGAGCTGTTACGAGATTTCGTAGCAGCTCTTTTTTTGCTTGTAAAGTTAATTGGCTTATCGGTGACAGAGAAGAGGGACATAAATATAAAAACTTCGGTGAAAACAACATCGCGATGCTATTTTCACCGAAGCTTTTGCGCTTAAATCAGATACACAGGGATATAGTAGGTTTGCTCATTGATAGGTCTTATCTTATCGCAAGAATCAATAACTAAGCCAGTAGTAATGTTAAGATGATACTTATCAAGAACGCTAAAGTTTTTTGTTGCTTTTTTTGGTGCTATGCCCTGCTTTATTTCAATAGGACAGATATTAGAACCATCAACATATAATAAATCAATTTCTTTTTGGTCAGTATCCCGATAATAGAACAGGAAATCCTTAGGTGTTTTACCATGAGCGTAAAAGTTTTTTACGAGTTCGCTGACAATATATGTTTCGTAAAATGCACCGCTCATAGCGCATTTCTCCAACATTTCCGCATCAGGCCATTTGCAGAGATAAGCACAAAGGCCAGTATCCAAAAAATACATTTTAGGTGCTTTAATAATGCGGTTAGAAATGTTAGCCATATATGGTTGTAGCAGGTAAATAATACCAGAGGTTTCTAAAATGGAAATCCATTTTTTGCATGTTCTTACGTCTATGCCGACATTGCGGGCAATTTCGTCATAATGCAGCTCTTGCGCAGTTCTTAAAGCGACAATAGAAATAAAGTTTCTGAACTGCATTTCACTGGAAGCAGCAATAAGCTTACGGACATCTTTTTCGATATATGTATCGACATATGCTTTAAAATAAATATCTCGTTTAGAGATGCCGGTAAAAATATCTGGCATGCCGCCATTGAAAATGTCTTTATAAATTTCTCGCCTGGTTCTATAAGAAATTTTTTTGCTGCGTTCTAATGCTATTAATTTTTGGATATCAACAGAAAACAAGTTATTAGGATATGCATATTTTTCTGCTTGGGAAAGAGAAAGCATTTCGATTACTCCACATCTGCCTGCAAGGGAATCGCTGATACCTTCTTGTAGCTCAAAACGGTTAGAGCCAGTCAAAATATACATAATTTGTCTTTTTTCGTTGTTACGCAGCCAGACCAAACGCTGCTCATCTATTTTTATTTTTATTTCATCCAGCAGATTAGGTGCTTTTTGAATTTCATCAATAATTACGGGCCAGCCATATTGTTCGAGAAACAAGCGTGGATTATTAATAGCTAGGGCGCGATCATCTGCGTCATCAAGAGTGACCATAGGAATTTTATCACCGAATAGCATATTAATTGTTGTTGATTTGCCGACCTGGCGAGGGCCATAGATTACTATGCATGGGAAAGATGCTGCTGCATCGAGGATGGTTTGCTCAACATAGCGTTTGATATACATGACAGAACCTCCTTTAGAAATATATAGAACGATAGTAGTTTAACATTGTTGTAAGCTCATTATATAACAAAACTTCGGTGAAAACAACATCGCGATGCTATTTTCACCGAAGTTTTACTGTCGGTTGCGTGCTGTGGCGTTTTTGCCCTGCCTGTTATCGTATACTATTATCATAAGGTTCTTTGAAAGCTAAATAGCACAAAAAATATTTAGTGAGCTGCTATTTTGCTCCTAGCCTGTTTGTTATAATGGATGCAAGAAGCAAAAATAAACTGTTCACGTGCAGGCGTGCTGGAGAGGGAGTGCAGCAGTTTCAGTTGATGGTGGAGAATATATAAGTATCTTAGTTGTGATTGGAGGTTTTGACGATGGCAAGAGCGATTTCTCAAGATTTTTTAGATGATTTAAAAACTGGTAAATTAAGTTCATTGTTAGAAAGAGTTTTGGCAGATGATACTTTGGATTTAGAGTTACGTGGGAAATGCATCAATATTTATTATCGTGGTGGCAGCCTTTTTAGAATTACAGAAAAGGGGAGCGGAACGTATGAAATTTGTTTCGATTCAAATTATTGCGATACAGAGGCTTGGGGAAATACTGGGATTACAGTAATTTGTAACCCTACAATAGAGCAAGCTGTCAAGGATATTCCGTATTATAAACAAGCGATGGATATGTGGTTTCATAAGCATCCTAAGTACGAAAGGGAATTTCAGCAGTTATTAGCGAGAGAAAACAATAACCAAGGAGATATTTCCAAATCGACAGACTATTATATACTTGATATTGAATATACAGATGATAACGATAGAAACAAATCACGTTTTGACATTGTGGCATTAAAATGGGAATCAAAGTCTTGGATTCGTAAAAATAATAGGAAATGTTCTGTTGTGCTGATGGAACTGAAATATGGAGACAATGCTTTGGAGGGGGCTGCTGGTATAGAAAAACATCTTGAAGATTTTAGGAACTTTTTTGCCAAACCGTTAGGTGAGCGTCAAGCGATATATATGGACTGGGAAAAAGTATTTAAGCAAAAATGTAAGTTAGGTTTGGTTGATGGGCTACAAGAGAAGCAATATGATGTAAAAATAAATTTCGATGAGCCTGAAGTAGCTTTGATTTTTGCGAACCATGACCCTGATAAAGCGAAACTTGGAGATGTGTTATCTAAAATAGATTGTAATAATTACGAGTTTAAAATTTTGATTGCTAATGCGTCTAATGTCGGATATGGATTGTATGTTGATAAAATGCTTGATTTAAACGAATATCAGGCATGAATAAAAGCAAGTATGAACTTCAAAGCTGCAGCTTAGGCCGCAGCTTTTTTTCACCAAAAATTAATTTTAGCTATGGCATTTTTGCCCTACATGTTATCGTATACTATTTTCACAAGGTTCTTTGAAAACTAAATAGCACAAAACATATTTAGTGAACTACTATTTTTGCCCTAGCCTGCTTGTTATAATGAATGCAAGAAGTAAGACAAATACTGAGTTGTTGGTAGAAGTTTTATATGTATGAGATAAGAGAGGGTGCAAAACATGAACTTAAAAAAGGCATTTCAATATCAAAAACAGATTGGCAAACTTATGACTGATATTGTTGGTGATGACTTGGAGATTATAAAAACACCTGTTAACACTAAAACAACAGCAGCTGCTAATCCCAATAAGTTTCTAGTGAATAAGGAAGTTTATAAACGTAGCGAATTAAACTACCTTTTTCCTACGGAGCAGCAAATCTATAAGGATGAAGTAAAGGTATTAAAATCATATAATACCAAAGGTTATGCATTGCCAAAACTGATTGCTGTTTATAATTATTTGGCAGATTGCCGCAGACTTTTGGCGGAAGCGATTGCTAAAACTAAGCTTAGTTTAAAGATTGGTGCTAATGCTTACAGTTATGATGCAGCAGTTATTTATGCTAATGATTTGCGTAAGACGCTTACATTATACGATTGTATTGCAAATATGGGCGAAACGGAAAAGGACGAGGTTCAAAAGCTTGCCTTTAGCCGTAATAATGAGAAGCTGATAGCAGAATATACAGTAACGCATGTTAAAACGCCTATACTTGAAGCGGTACAGGCTGCTAAAACTGAATATGACCGTCTTTTAGAGCTGACGAGTGAGTTGAGTGATGCGATTGAAGCAGCTGCGCTCACAAGCAGGATAGATAACAAGGCTGTGCCTGCTTTCCCTGTTACTGCTGATCTTGATTATATTTACACACATCTGGAGAAGCTGCAAAATAAATAAACTTGTTTATACGTAGGCGTAATTTGTTTATGTCTGCAAGCAATTAAATATTGATAGTAAAGCTAACTGCAAATAGCTTTTGATTTATAGATTGCAACCATATTTCTTCCTAAATTATGGGAAACAAAGAAATTTTGGCTATATTAAGCTGTCTTGGCGGAGAGGTTAAGATACCTATGCTATGATTATTGGTCGTTAAAAGTGCAGAGCTAGGATAAAAATCGCAACTTGCTTGATGATATAATAAATATGCTAGATGCATATTATTATACTGCTAGACACCAAGCGACTAAACACGATAATCGTTATTCGTAGTTACGTTAAGCGTAAATAGCTAATCTTTGGTTTACATGATATACAGAAGCTGTTTTGCAGAGGACTTTATTATAACTGCTGGACGTGGGATGGGCAAGTCATCCTGCGTCTGGCTTTTGTTATTTTGCGGATTGCGTTTTGTTTACCGAAAATAAGCAAACATTATACACGTTACATCGCGCCATTTTTGCCACAGCTGTTGCGCTAAAATGAAGCTATAAAAATTTATTGCAGAAAATAGCTCAAGGAGGTCGCGCAATGCTGATTAAAGGTTTAGGACGTGTAGAAGGAACGGTAGAAGATTTACAACCTGTAACATTGAAGCAACTTATTCCGCTAGATTTGCTTGATTCGTTTATAGGGATTTATTGGCACGTAGGCAAGGGTAAGTTTATCATTTATAAAGCTCCATTGCTTGATGCAAAGTATGCTGTGGTGGAGATGGGGCAGGATTATGATGAGCAGAGCAATACAGATGATTTGCAGATAGATTATAATGTCTTTCACATGGATATTTGGTATGAAGATGTATTAAAAAAATATCCTGAGTTTACAGGTTGCGAGTTTGACTATTTTTCGCGTGGCAGAATACTTTACGAAGTGCAGCAGAAGAAGTTTGTGATTTATGGGTCTAAGAAATTGCTTAATTCTGCTAAAGCAGTGGAATTTTTGGCGCAGGAGTTTGCGTTGCCGGAAGGTGGATTTTTGGTTAATGATAAGATTTATAAGGATAAAGATGATGTTAGGAGTTTGGGGGAGAGGGAGAGTGCAGGAGTTTCAGTTGAGGACGGAGAATAAATAAGTAATTTGTTGCGTAAGGAGGTTTTGTTGATGGCAAACAAAGAAGCAGAAAAGATTTTAAAAGAAGACTTAGGTGTTAAAAGCTTGAGATCTTTCCCTAGAGATATTGCGATAGATTATGATGATTCAAAGCATATTTTGACTATGACTCTTTTGCCTAAAGCTGTTGGATTAGGTAAAGGTGATGCTGTAAATATGCAAGATAATGCAGCAGCATTTGAAGCATGGTGCTTTATTATAAAAGCTTATACAAATATTAATAACTTAAAAATTATGCTAGATATAGATGGCGTAGTTAATGATAGATATGTTGGTGGAATACCATCGAATGGACATTTAGGAAGATTTTTGTATCGTATTTTAAAATTTAAAGAGCAATATGGCAAATGTTTTTTCTTATCTGATGTATTAGAAGCAATGAGAAAAAATTTTGCTGATTTTTTAAGTAGTGGTAAGTTTGTCAATAATGAACCTTCAAAAGAAGCAGAAGATGATGAAGATGTGTTGGGTACAGAAGGCTATATTGAAAAACGTTTTTGCGCTGATGATAGTCGTGGAAAGTCGATATTAAAGGTGTCAGGTAAAAATGTTGTTATGAACAGACAACTGCCTGTAGGGTTGTTTAAAGATGAAAAGTCTGATGCAACTGCTGTTTTTACTGGTAAAAAGTCTGCAATAGATTTTTGGCTATTGTACAACAATGAACTTAATATATATGAGTTGAAGGCTAAAAACAAAATGGTGGGGATTTTGACAGAAATATTTTTTTACAGCAATTATATGCGTGATGTGTATTGGCATAAGAGCTTGGAAACAAAACCAAATGTAAGGATTTGTAATACCCAAAAGACAGATAGAAGCTACAATAAGCTATGTAATGGAATTAAAAATATTACAAAGATAACAGGCTGTATTTTAGCAGATGAATTTCATCCTCTTATTACAGATGCTGTGATAAATATTATGAATCATAATGGAACAGGAAACGAATTACAATATGACAAAAAGCAATATGATTTAAAGATTGATATACAAGTTCATAAAAAAGAATAGCCACTCGCCCTGATATGTACCCCCAATACTGGACACCCAGTATGATATGTACC
>ULZC01005370.1_pt1 | contig 25283 bp, 19 predicted proteins | sample 1962771 | NCBI WGS metagenome assembly ULZC01 (sample SAMEA4835880, study PRJEB28245) | human gut metagenome | biome: gut microbiome; material: fecal sample | place: Denmark | collected 2008 | reverse complement strand
ATACCAGTATCCTCCTTATATCTGAGAAAATGAAAATGTGGTGTGGTTAGAGTGTTCTAACCACACCACGCATTTTAGCAATTTCATTCCCAATATCCAACCCAAAAGCAATTTCATTCTACCCAAAATCGGTATTTATTTTGGGTATGCAAAGCACCTATTTGATTCGGCTGGCCTCTCGATAATCTTTTGGCATAACTCCATACTTTTTCTTAAATGCAGCAGAAAAGTTGCTGGGCTTTGTATAACCCACAAGAACCGCTATCTGCCCAATGTTCATATTGCTCTCCAATAACAATCCTGCGGCTCGCTCTAACCGCTGCTCAATAACATACGCATGAACCGAAATGCCGTACATCATGGAGAATCCCCTTGATAATTTAGAGACGCTGATTTGAACCTGCCTTGCCAGTCCTTCACAGCTTGGCGCAAAGGCAAGCTCGCTGTCAATGATTCTCTTTGCCTCGATGATGCAATCACGTTCACTTTTTGATATGCAGCAGTATTCCGGCGAGAGGATTCGCAGCTCCAACACTTCGCTCAAATATACTGACAGCAATTCGTGGATTTTGCTTTCCAGAAACAGATACCCAAGCCCACCCCGATAATGTGTAAAGTCTTGTAACTCTGCGAAAATATGCTCCATATAGGGCGTTATGCTCACCTTTGAAATTCCGGTCAGCAGTTTCTTTTCATAGACGGTAATCTCGCCATCCTCGAAGTAGTCCTGTAATAAACGTTTGAAATATGGAACGGGAATTTTGATGTTCTTAAAATAGAAGTCGCTGTTTTGCGCATAACAGAGAGACTCCATTTTCCCGTGTCCACGGTAAATGCAGGATTCTCCCTTTGCAAGACAAGCGCCCTCTCTGCTGCCTGCAATATTCCACGACACGCCGTCGTTCAGGCAGAACAGCATTTGAATATAGTCCTCGCTGTTAATCCCGCGCACATTCATGTCAGAAAAATAATTCATCTTCCAGTCTGAAACAACGGCACCCTGTTTTGTCACCACCTGCGCAATTTGTCCGGTTCCCATATCAGAAGGAATCGGGATCGTTACGGTCTGCGGTGAATTGGAGAGCAGATCCCGATAGAGGTTGTTCATGTATTCGCTTGTCATTGGATGCCCTCCTTTTTTCGGTTAGCAGTGACTAATGCACTAATATAGTTTACACGATTTACGCCTGAAAGTCAATTTTCAGCACGAATGCAAGCTGCTACAGAAAAAATCAGGGACGTTCCCGCAGGGGCAGAGTGCCATGTCGCGCAGTTCGGGTACGACGAGGCGCAGACGCAGACACGGTCAACCGGCCGCGTGCGAGGTGAAGCGTTACGCTATATGCGGCATCGAAAACCACGGCTTCAGAGGGGTTACGAACGGGAACAAGAAACTGGCAAGCAATGCAAAGCGGTACCCACTTTGCGAAAACAGGCGGATTCCGTTCACACGGAACCCGCCTGTTTCATGCTTGTTGGGGCGCTGCCCCAATCCCCGCAGAACAAAAAACTTCTGTTCTGAAACGATGGATAAATCCATCGGCTGCGCGATTTTGCAAATCGCTTGTGGGCGGGAAGCTCAGCGCTGCTCCGCCTCTTTTTCCCGTCGTTCATTCGCTTCCTCCTGCTCCTTATCCAACTCCAGAATACGGTCGATATTGGCCTTGGCCGTCAGCAGCTCTTTCATTTCCTCACGGGCTTTTCGGTAGTCGGCGTAGGCCGCTTTCTTCTCCGCCAGCAGCTCGGCGTACTCGGTATTCAGCGCCTTGATGGTGGGCAACTTCTTGAAGCCCAGTCCATCAAAATAGTTCTTTGCGGCCTTGTGGATCGTGATCTCGCTTTCATGCTCTGCAAGGAATTTCTTGGAGTACCCGGCCTTGCGATAGGAAACGTAGGTGTCGCGGGTCTTGGCGTAACCCACGATATGCTCCCGCAGCACGGCAATCTCGGCCATGCGCTTTTCCGCAGCCTTGATCCTTGCGGAAAGCTCGTTGAAGTGAGCGGACGCTGCCGCCGCTTTCTCCGAGAGAATGGCGTAATCTAACAGCTCATGGTCTTGCAGATAGGCCACCGTCTGTGCCATCTGTTTCAGGTTGAACAACGTTGCCCAACGCGCATAGCCCGCACCCTTGCCCGCGCGTAATTTGGCCTGAATGTCCACCAGAAGATTCCCGCTGCGCTTTTCCGGTTTGACCGGCGTGGCGGCGCTCTTTCGCGGCGTATGCGCCTTTTCACCTGCAATCACCGCGCGGAGATCTGCGGGAGTATAACCGTCACCGAGGGTATCCATGCGAATGGACTTTTTCTGTTCGCCGCCTAACAGGGACGGGACTTTCTTGCCCTTGACCTCATACCCGGCCTGCCGCAGCAGCTCCAGCAGCGTTTCAAAGCTGTCGGGCTTTTGTGTCAGCGCATCGTCAATGGCCGCGCAGATTCGCTCCCGGTGGGAGAGCTTCTTTTTGTCGCCCAGCCACTTGTTGTAGCTCTTGCCGTGGCGCTTTGGATTCTCCACGATGGAGTAGCCGTTTTCGATGCAGATGGTATCGTTGAGCCGCCGCACGGCGCGGCTGCTGCCCCAAAAGTTTCGGAATTTCCGAGTCTGATTGAGCGCGGTGGAGTTCCAGATCACATGATTATGGATATGGGATTTGTCGATGTGGGTGCAAACGATGTAAGCATGGTTGCCCTTGGTGAACCGCTTGGCCAACTCACAGCCCAAACGGTTTGCCTCCTCCGGTGTGATCTCTCCGGGGATAAAGGACTGCCGCAGATGGTAGGCAATCACATCATCCTCGCCGCGCACTCTGCCGGTCTTTTGGATGTACTGATTCTTGGTGAAAAGAAACTCGGCATCGGCGATCCGGCTGTCGCATTGCCAGCTCGTAATCAGCCTGCCGCCGTCCGTCTTTTGCGGATTTTCGGTGTAGTCGATGATGGCGCTGATGGCCTGTCCCACCGTGCGGCCTTTGCCGGTGTGCAGGGGCATCAGGCGCGTGGTTGCCATGGGTGTTCACCTCCTTGAAAAGCAAAACGGCCTGCCGAAGCAGACCGTTTTATTCTTCATTTATCGGATTGATAGCGGATAATCGGAACCTGTTTTACCTTTCCTCCAATGGTTCGTCGTTCCAGAGCAAAGATCATATCAGGGGTGCGTTCGAAAAAGCCTTCGTCCTTTTTCCAGCTCATGCCGCATTTGCAATGCTGCAAGCCTATGAACTGCTGCTTCATCTTTCTGCCGCAGTTCGGGCAGACCTTATTACTGTTTCCCATATTATTCGGCCCGCGCTAATCTATATAGACTGCGGATGGATTCCACGACCGTATGCCACGACAGGTCGGCAGCATAGGAGAACTTCTTCTGATAAGCCCGCCACAGCTTTTCCATGTTCGGGTCGGCCTCGACTTCATCAAAGGCCGCAGGCGCGTCGGCAAGATACTTCTCTGTACCGCGTTTCTTGGCCGTTGCAATGAGCGCCGCCCGGAGATCAGCAGGAACTATACTCTGTCCGTGGAGCTGGCTCAGAATGTGCAGATCATAGAAATCTCTCATGCGGGTGTTGGTGGTGGCGCGGGACACGACGGTTTCCAGCTTTTCGGCCAGAACGGTTTCCAGATTGTACGCCCAAATCTCAATGGAGCGATCCTCCAGCATCAGCTTGAAGCTGTACCGCACTTCGCGGGGCGTGATAGCGTCACCGGTGGAAATGTCGGTTTTGAGCGGCGTTATTACGCCGTCAAACTCCGTTTCCATGCTGATGCGGATGCCCGGATACTCGGCTTCGTCCATGATCTCGGAAATGCGCTTCACACGGAACTCCACGCCATCGTCCACCGGAACGGAGATGATGGAGGCGATCATATTCTCTACTTCCTCGATGCCGACCGTTGCGCCTTTTACGGTTGCGTCAATGTCCATTGTGGAGCGGGCGTCAAGGCCGACCATGGCAGCCACCAGCATTCCGCCTTTGAGGATGAATTTGTCCCGGTATTCCGAGAGAGAAATGCGCTCCAGAAACCGCTCCATCATGTAATTGCGCATCAGAATCTGTGCATCTGCGGCTTTGTCCTTGGAGAGATTGCGGATCAGGTCTTTGAGCTGCCGTGCAGTTTTTATCATAAAAGTACCTCCAAATACTGCCGAAGCAGTTTTTCAACACGGAACATCTGCGCATAGCGCATCAACTTCCGTAAATCTTTTTCTTTGCGCTTTGCGTACTGCTTCAGTGCGTCCTGAAAGGTCTGCATCTCGATCCCGCTGCGGCTGCGGATCAAGTCGCAGATGGTGCGCTCCATATCATAGACGGGAACCGGATTGCCAAAGGGCGTGTTCATGGTGGCGATCCCCACATCATGCAATTCTTTCTTGATGGTGTAGACCTTGATGCCGTCTGCTTGCAGGCTGGCGGGATTGTAGCCGGTCTTGACCGTGATGGAATACGGACTCGGCTCCCGGTCGGTCAGGTCATGGAAAAACAATGCACTTTCATGGGAGAATACGGCCTGCGCACAGCGAAGGTGCAGCAGGTACATGGCGTCCGTCCATGCGTCGGGCGAAACATAAACGCCGTGCGCTGCCTGCTCCACGCCGCGCTGCTTGGCGTAGGCGTAAAACGTGGACTTGGCAATACCGATTTCCAAAACCTGCGCGGTTTTGACGATCCCATTGTTTTGCTGAAAAAGCTGATCAAGCCGGTCGTAGGCGGTCATGTTATCACTTCCTTCTTGCTAATATTATATCCGATATTAGCAAGAAAGTAAACAGTGATTTTAGAAAAGCAAGCCGAGGCGTTCGCCCCGGCTTGTGTTTTAACTATGAATGAAGTTTTTCATGGCGGTGTTCATGTCTTGCAGCTTGCCAAGCCCCTGCACAGCCAGCAGCGGAAGTCCCATCGGGCTTATCAGAAACGCCAGCATAAGGAGGATGATGCCGTTCTTTACGGAGTAGGTAATCAGCACGGCGAAAGCCAGCAGGGAGAGCAGTCCGCTTGCCAGTTTGAACACGAAGCCGGAGCAGGACAGCAGCCCTGCGCACAGCCAAACGAACAGGGAAAGGATAAGCGACAGCGGCGCAAAGAGAATTTTCAGAATGAACATTTTGCGGCCTCCTTTTCACAAAGTGCGGTCAGCGCGTCACGCTCTTTGGCGAGCTTTGCTTCTTCCTTTTCGGTCAGGTCACGATCTCCACCCGTAATCTCCATCATGCGAAAATTCTCATAGGCATCCAGCAGAGAATCCAACAAATCTTCGGGCGTAGGGCAAAAGTCCACGGTGTTCCAGTCCTGACGGTGGTTGTCAAAACCCATGACCGTGTAGCCTCTGCTGGTCAGGACAACTTCAAAATCCGTATCGCGGTTGAGGTAGTCAGAAAATACTTTCAGCACAATTTCGTTTGTCAGCATACGTTCCGCAGCTCCTTTCCAAGCGGTCAAATCTTTTTCTGATATTAGAATACTTTGCCCATTGGTGTTTTGCAAGGATGCGGCAAAGTCATACGAATAGTTTTCGCCTTTTGCCCGACATCTAACCATATCACATAATCCTTCTTTAGTACAGCTACCTGAACTAATTTTCTCCAGATGGGAAATATAATGTTGGTACAGTTACAGGGACGGGAGGTGTGGTACTTGCAGTTGAATGAAGCCGTCAGCAAGCGTTTGGTTGAGCTGATGCAGGAGCGTGGCATGACGCAATATCAGCTCTATATGAAAAGCGGCGTACCGAAGTCCACCATCGGTAATCTTGTGAACTGCGCATACCCGTCTATGAAGCTGCGGATCATCCACGAGCTTTGTCAGGGATTGGAGATCGACCTGAGCAGCTTTTTTGCCTCGCCGCTGTTTGATGAAAACAATCTGGAACCGTAGAAGCTCTGATGCTGTTTTGCGTCGGGGCTTTTGCTTTGTGTGAACAGGGGCGGCGGTTATTCCGCCGCCCCTGCGACTTATTTCAGCGCCGCCAGCGAGGAAACAATTTTCTCTGCCGCCGTCCATATCCGCTCCTGACTTTGCTGAATGTCCTCCAGATCGGCCTCATAGATGCGGCCTGTTTCGTGGGCGCGGCGGGTGAGCTGGTTGAGGTTGTTGCTGGAATACCGAAGCAGGGACACCAGCTCCCGCAGCTCCGGAAGGTCGAGCTTCACCACATATCCGTCAATCGCCATCTTGCGGAGATACGCCGCCATGTTGGTGGTGCCGAACTGTGCCATCTTCGTTTCAATCATTTCCCGCTCCTGCGGCGTGACGCGGAATTTGAGCTGAATATCCCGCTTGCGTTTTGCCATCGCTCAGCGCTCCGGGGCTTTGGACTTCGCCGAAATTTTCGGCGAAGTTGTTTCAGGCGGCGTTTTCAGCTTATCCCGGACAGAGGTTTTCTGCCGCTCCTGTGCGTAGGCTTTGCGGGTCTGGCTGAGAAACAGATCGACCAGACCGGGATGGCTGTTGACGGCCAGATAGCAGTTGCGGTCAGTACCCCATGCGTCAGGATTGGCGGGGATGGACATGGCGTTTGCCCATGCCCGGTTGTCGGGTGAATACCGTCTGTCCCAATCCGCTTGACAGACGGTGATGGCAAGGACATGGAACGTGCGGTCATAGCCGAACTGCTGCACCACCTGATCGACCGCCGCTGCATCCAGCCGGTTATCCCGGTAGTGGTCACGGATGGCGGCTTCAATCGCTTCCTTGCAGGCCGTGTTCGCTTGATTGGAAGCGCGGTAGGCCGCAAGCTCGTCATGCTCTCTGGCGTAGGCTGCCGGGTGCTTGTAAACGGGGAGATTTTTCATTATCGTGCCTCCATTTCTTTTTTGTGGGGCTTTTCCGGTGCGCCATGAACAGGCGACGCTTTCAGCCTATCCAGAACGGAAGGCCGCGCCGATTTTGCAATCGCCTGCTCAGGCTGCGGCTGTCCCTTGCCGTCCAGATTCAGCTCCATATCCAACTCAATCAGCCGCGCAGTTTTCGCGGCCAGCTCCTGCTCCTGCGGAAACGGCTTACCGACCTCGGCCTTTGCCGCCGCCTGCTGGTTATAGAGGTTTTCAAGCTGCTCCTGAACGCTGCGCAAACGCTCCGGCATTTTATCCAGCGCGTTCTCGATGCGGACAAGGTTGCCTCTGGCATCCGAACCGAGTTCAACGCGATGGGTCATCCGGCCTTTCAGCGTCAGAGTGTACGTTTTCCACATGGAATCAAAAGCAACGGACATGGTAAAGCCGCGATAGCTGCCGATCTGTACCGGGTCTTTGCCCTTGACCTCCTTGCAGGTATCCAGCAACGCGGCACCGGCGTTTTCCTTATCAGTGAGCCGGTCGCCGCGAATCTCCATGCCGACAAAGCCCTCTGCCGGGAGCGGATGCGCCGCGAGGGTCTGCATATCCGCCTCCAGCCCACGAACAAAGCCCTTGTGTTCCTCTATCTTTTCCGGGAAGTATTTCAGCAGACTGTCCTCCAAGCGGAATTGCTTGCTGTTGTGGTCTGCCTTCATAATTTTGAGCTTGGACACCTCAATGTCCAAATCCATACGCTCCTTAATGCGGGGATCACCGGCACAGAGCGCCTTGATCTCCGCAAAGGACAGCGCTGTAGCGTCCACGTCCTCACAGGAGCGAACCGGGGATTTTGAGGTCATGATCTGAGAGATGAATTTCTGCTTGTTCTCAACGGTCTGCCAGAGGTAGGCGTCAAATGTCCCCTCGGTTACATAGCGGCATACATGAACGAGCTTGTTCTGATTGCCCTGACGCTCAATGCGGCCTTTTCGCTGCGTGAGATCACGGGGACGCCACGGGCAATCCAAATCGTGAAGTGCGACCAAACGATCCTGCACGTTGGTGCCCGCGCCCATCTTGGCCGTGCTGCCCATCAGGACGCGCACCTGACCGCTGCGTACCTTTGCGAACAGTTCCCGCTTTTTGACCTCCGTATTGGCATCGTGGATGAACGCGATCTGTTCCGGGGGCATACCGGCGTCAATGAGCTTTTGGCGCACATCCTCATAGACCGTGAACGGCGTTTCCGCGCTTTCCTCCAATGAAATCGCACTCTCCAGCGCATGAATTTCCGGGCTGTCCAGCGTACCGGGGGAAGCCTTTGCCGCCCGCTGCGAGGGCGTGGACTTTGGCGTAGAAATGTCGCAGAACACAAGCTGTGTCAGTTTTTCCTCCTCGCCGTCGCGCCAGTATTGGAGAATGTTCGCCACGCACTGATTGACCTTGGTGGTTTCCTCGTCGGGGAGCATGGGATTGATGATGCGCTGGTCAAGCCCCAGCTTGCGTCCGTCCGAGGTGATTTTGAGCATATTGTCCACATCCGGGCTGACCGCACCGCTGTGTACCTTGGACGCTCGTTCCGAGAGGGCTTTCACCATGTCCTGCTGGATCTGCGTGGGTTTGGTGGCGATGGTGTGGTACGCAACCTCCGGCGTGGGCAAGTGGAGCTGATCCGCCGTTTTGATGTCGGCGACCTCTTTGAACAGATTCATCAATTCGGGCAAGTTGAAAAACTTTGCAAAGCGCGTCCTTGCCCGGTAGCCGGTGCCCTCCGGGGCAAGCTCCAGCGCGGTGGTGGTTTCACCAAAGCGGCTTGCCCAGCAATCGAAGTGGCCCATACCCATCTCTTGCAGCCGGTCATGCTGCAAATAGCGCTGGATGGTGTAAAGCTCTGTCATGGAGTTGGAAACCGGGGTGCCGGTGGCAAACACCACGCCGCGCCCGCCGGTCAGCTCATCCATGTAGCGGCACTTGGAGAACATATCCGAGGATTTCTGCGCATCGGTGGTAGAAAGCCCTGCCACGTTGCGCATCTTCGTATAGAGGAAAAGATTTTTATAATTGTCCGACTCGTCCACAAACATCCTGTCTACGCCGAGCTGTTCAAAGTAAATCACATCATCCTTGCGGTCGCTGGCTTGCAGCTTTTTCAGCCGCGCCTCCAGCCCCTTTTTCGTGCGCTCCAAGCTCTTGATGGTAAAGCTGTTGCCGCCTGCGAGCTTGGTATCCTGAATGCCATCGGTGATTTCCTCAATCTGCTGATGAAGGAGCCGCTCCTGCCGCTCCGGGCTGATGGGGATACGCTCAAACTGCGAGTGGCCGATGATAACAGCGTCATAGTCGCCGGTGGCGATACGGGCGCAGAATTTCTTGCGGTTGTGGGTTTCAAAGTCCTTCTTGGTAGTGACAAGGATGTTGGCCGAAGGGTAGAGCCGCAGAAACTCGGATGCCCACTGTTCCGTCAGATGGTTCGGCACGACAAAAATGGATTTCTGGCACAGTCCCAACCTCTTAGATTCCATCGCAGAGGCTACCATTTCAAAGGTTTTTCCCGCGCCAACTTCGTGTGCCAGCAGCGTATTCCCGCCGTACAGCACATGGGCGATGGCGTTTTTCTGATGCTCCCGGAGGGTGATTTCCGGGTTCATACCGGAGAAAACGATGTGGCTGCCGTCATACTCGCGGGGACGAGTGCTGTTCATTTCCTCGTTGTATTGCCGTACCAGCGTTTCGCGCCGCTCCGGGTCTTTCCAAATCCAGTCCTTGAACGCATCCCGGATAAGCTGCTGCTTCTGCGCGGCAAGGGTGGTTTCCTTGGCGTTGAGGACACGGCGCTCCCGTCCGTCTGCGTCCTCAATGGTATCGTAGATGCGAATATCGCGGAGGTTCAGCGCATCCTCCAGCAGCCGGTAGGCGCTGGCGCGGTCTGTGCCGTAGGTGGTGAACGCCGCCACATCGTTGTAGCGCACCATGCTCTTGCGGGAAACCTGCCATTCTGCGGTGTACGGGACATAGCTGATCTCGATCTGTCCGCGCAGATAGCGGGGCGTTTCAAAGGTTTCGTACATGAATTGCTCGATGTACTTCTTGTCAAGCCATGTCACACCCAGCCGCACCTCAATCTCGCTGGCCTCCAAGTCCTTCGGCTGGGCGGCAATCAGGGCATCCACATTTCCGGCAAAGAACGGGTCGCGCGCTGCCACACGCAGCGCGGTGCGAAGCTTCTGCCGGACGTTGCCGGAGAGATATTCGTCCGCCGTCTGCCAGCCCTTTGCCCAATGCTCGCCGCCGTCCTGCAAGTCAAATGGGCCACTGTTGGGTTCCTTGTAAATGACGCCCTTCAAATCCTCAACGATCTGTGGAATCTTTTCGCTGCTGCCCATGAGGGAGGCCATAAAGTCGAGATCGACGCAGGCTTTTTCTCCGATGCAGACAGCAAGGGCTTCGCTGGCGGTATCCACAGAATCTACGCTGCGCTGCTGCTTGATGGTGCGCTTGTGGAACATATCCGCCTTGCGCTCCAGCTTTCCGCCGTCGTCCAGCACTTCCAGTGAACACAGGAGGTAGTAAGAGGAATCGTCAGAGAACGCAAGACGGTTCGCACGGTCATTGATTAGGCCATGTTTTGCGGAGAACGCATCATAGAGGCGGTTTAGCTCGGTCTGCGCTTCCTGAATCCGGCTTTCTGCGCTGTACTCGTCCATTTGCAGGGCAATCAGCTCATTCACGCAATCCCGCAGCGCGACCATGCCCTTGACACGCTCGGCGGCGGTGGCGTTCAGCTCCGGTTTGACCATGCGGCTGTTTTCCCGGTAGTACACCTCGCCGTCCACCACGGTGTAGGAGTAGTTTTTCACATTGGGGTCTGCGGGGATAGACGTGTCGATCTGTTCGCCCTCGCCCAGCTCTGGCGGTTCCGCCTCCTGATAGGTGCCGCGAATGTTTTTCACGGCATCATGGAGCTGATCTGCAAGTGCCAGCCCCTCAATGGGGACAACGGTAAAATCCTGCTTGCCGTATTGGGTGCTTTCGGAGGTCTGCCTGCCGAGGATCATCTCCGGGTGGTCAACAAAATAGCGGTTGATGGCAAAGCCATCCTCGTTCTGGCCGAGGTGTACCCAATCCGGTTCGATCTCAATGGGACGGTCACGCTTTTGGAGAAAGAGAATGTCCGAAACCACATCCGTACCGGCGTTGGCGCGGAACGCATTGTTGGGCAGACGAATGGCACCCAGCAGTTCCGCCCGCTGCGCGATGTACCTGCGGACTTCGGGCGATTGCTTGTCCATCGTGTAGCGGGAGGTCACGAACGCAATCACGCCGCCCGGTCGCACCTGATCCAGCGTTTTTGCAAAAAAGTAGTCGTGAATGGAAAAACCGAGCTTGTTATAAGCCCGGTCATCTACCTGATATTGTCCGAACGGGACGTTGCCCACGGCGAGGTCGTAAAAGTCTTTTCTGTCCGTTGTTTCAAAGCCCGCGATGGTAATGTCCGCCTTGGGATAAAGCTGCTTGGCAATACGTCCGGTGATGCTGTCCAGCTCCACGCCGTAGAGCTTGCTGCCCTGCATCTGCTCCGGCAGCAGGCCAAAAAAGTTGCCAACGCCCATAGACGGCTCCAGAATGTTACCGCTCTGGAAGCCCATATTGCCGACCGCTTCATAGATTGCCTTGATGACGGTGGGGCTGGTGTAGTGGGCGTTCAGCGTGGACGCTCTGGCCGCAGCGTATTCCTCCGGGGAGAGTGTGGCGTACAGCTCTGCAAACTCGTCCGACCAGTTTGGCTTATTCTCGTCGAAGGCATCCGCAAGACCGCCCCAGCCCACATAGCGGGAGAGGATTTCCTGCTGCTCCGGGCTGGCCTGTAAGCCCTCAAACTCCAGCTCTTGCAGGAGGCGGATCGCCGCCATATTTGCCCGAAACTTTGCTTTTGCGCCGCCGACGCCGAGGGTATCATCGGTGATGTGGAAATTCTGCGCGTCGCGGTGGCTTGCCGCCTTGAAGTCAGCGTAAGCGGCCTGCTCCGCAGCGGCAACGCTGGGAAAGCCCTGCCACTCGCCGTCAACGGGGATAGATACCGCAGGACGGTGTGCGGGAGGCTCGTCGATCTCGGCCTGTGAGATGGCATCATCAAAATCAGGCACGAATTCGCCCATTTCCGAAAGTGCCGCGCGCCCTTCCTGCTCCAGAATCAGATCTTCTTCCTCGCTCATGGCGGGCGGTTCAGGCTTGGCGGGTTCCGCAGAGGGCGGGTCATGCTCCGGTTCCGGGATGTGCAGCGTTTGGATTTCTATGTTGTAGGGCAAGTGCGTTTTCTCGGCAGGATAGAACGCGACAGGTTTGGTGACAGGCTGCGGCTGCTCCCGTTCCTGCTCTTCAACAAACGAGCGTATAAACGCAATGTGTTCAGCGCGGAAGATGGGAAAGCCCTGCCTGTTTTGAAAAGTTACATCGCGCAGAGATACTTCATCCGTGCCGAAATTTACGCTGTCAATGACAAACTTCCGTCCGTCAATCTCCAGCTCCATGCCAATGGGGATATACTCCTTGGCATCGGCCTCGTTGATAACATCATAGCCGTCGGTTTCATTTGGCTGCGCAAACACGAAGCTGTGTCCATGCTCCAGCAGCCGCTTTGCGGCGCTTGCCCATTGTCCAAAATCATAGCCGGTCACAGCGGTTTCGCCCATACCGGGAATATCGCGTTGCAGCAGGCGGCGATTCAAAGCGCTGGCGGCGCGTTCTGCATCCGCGCCATAAAAAAGCAGCCGTTCTCCGACACGGACACCGATGAGCTTTTCGGGATGCTCTGCACGAAGCGCCTGATATGCCGAAATATTCGGCGCAAGCTCACGACCCTGATCTGTAATTCGTGTGAGGACAGCGGAAACCGGTTCGGTTCTGTGTTCCGGCTCGTGATTGCTCTCGCTGGAGGATGAAACGACGCTGAGATGCGCGACAGTTTCATCTGCGGAATCAACATTATAGAGCGTACCATCAATTTCCACGCGCTGCCCCACAAGGTTTTGAACCGCTTGCGGCGTCTCCGGGGTTGGCTGTTCTGTGTGCTGCGCCGCAATGACGCGCTGCGGCTCCGGTTCAGAAACCTCGAAATATCTGGTGTCGAGGTAGCGTTCAAAGGAATTGCGGTCGATGCTGACAGGTTCCTGTCCGGGTGCGTTCGGTAACGTGTACCAGACGTGATCTTCATCTACACGCGCGATAGCGCCGACTGCTGCTATGTGGTCTAACTCTATGGATGAAATGCGATCTCCAATATGATAAGTATAGCCAAGCGGTGTTGTAAACGCCGGAGGGGATAGCTCAATTCCCATATCCCGTTTGATGCCATCCAAGTAAGCAATGGCGTTATTCTGTTCTGCAAAGCGGAGCGTTTGTTCCCCATCTCCGCAGAACCGTTCCAATACCTCATCCCAAATGCCGGTAATTCCGCCCTCGCCGGGATGCAGACGAATGGAGTATCGGTCAGGTGAAAATAACCGCAGTCGCTCATTCTCATCGTAAAATTTATTCTCGCGGATGAGCTGTGCCAACCGCCGCTGTACCTGCGCCCATGTGAGAGTCACCGGCTCGGCGTTTCCTACATGGATATACATGGGAGTTTTGCTATCTTCCCAGCCATATTTTGCAGCCAGCCATGCGGCGGTGCTGCGTTCTCGCCCATGCGCCTGCATATATAGTGCGACTTCCTGCTTGCCCTTTAGGTTGTCGTGCCACTCCAGAAGCGCGTTGTCAATGTCCTCCTGTGTAATCTGATAGGGAGATGGTGCGACCGTCGCTGCCAGCGTGGGATACAGTTCCTCCAAAAGCTCCTGATGCAGCCGGTTATGGAACGCGGGCATATCAAAGTACAGGCGGACAAGCTGGAGATCATCAGATGCCGTAACAATACGACGGATAGCGTCCGCACCTTCCAGATAGGCGTTCTGGCGGTCTGAATTGCGGCAGGCATTGACAAAAGCCGTATCTTTGGAAAGCGCGTTGCCAACGGTCAGCTTGTACCCGTCAAACAGCTCCCGTACCGTGGGCTGCGGCGCGTCGGCGGCAGGATCGCGGATCACCCTTGTGCCGTCTGCGCCGAACTCTGTTTCATAAGAATTGAAGATATTTCTCGCTTCATGTTCGATGGATAGCTGTGTATAGATACGGCGCTCAGTACTGCCTTCCTGTGTCGCAGCAATCGTAACATCGTATTTGTCGATCAGCGATTCCACATACTGCTCCATGCTGTGCGCAGGTACACCGCACATCTCCACACGGCCAGCGCCGGGGATATTGCGGGTGGTCAGGTTCACATCCAGCAGCTCCGCCGCCTGTTTTGCGTCCTCGCCATACAGCTCAAAGAAATCCCCCACCTGAAACAGCACGATGTTGTCCGGGTGGGCTTCCTTGATGGCGTTATAGCTGTCGTAGGCGGTGTTTCGCACTACATCCTGTGCCTGCGCCTTATCATAAAGCGCCTGTTCGTCTGGTGTAAAATAGCGGTTCATCCGAATCAGCTCAGCGATACGCGAAGCGACCTTGTTCCAATTCATTTGAACATCTGCACAGCCCGCTTTTTTCAGCGTGATGCCTTTGCTGCCGTGATCTTCGTAGCTGCCGCTTTCTCTGGATACGGCATGGGTATGCCCGCCGATGCCGTACTCCTTTTTCAGAAAATCGGCATTCTCCTTGGGAGTGTGCGAAGTCTGGAAAAACGCATAGATGCGGGTCTTTCCACCCTCAAAGCTGCTCCCGTTTGCAAGAGAAGCCGCAATTTCATCTTCGGTGATAAACCTGCCGGTTGCTGGAACAGCCTCCATATCGGAGCGGAATTCCTTTCGCGGAAGGGACAGATCTTCCAAACGTGTGAGAAGTGTCTGCGGCCGGTGGTAATGGAAGCGCAGCAGCGCACGGTTTTCGCGGTAGGCGTCCATGAATACCTTGTATTCCGACAGGAGCCTTTCCCGGAACGCCGGATTCAGCAGATCGTCCGTCAGACGCTCCGTTTCCTCTGGAAAGCTGGTGCTATGGATATTACCCAAGCAGGACAGATACCCCAGCGACTTTGCTTCATCCGAGAAATCGTGATAAAGGTTCCAGACATCCACAGCAATACCCAGCCGCTCATAGCGCAGGGCTTCCGTGGCCTCAAGATTGGTGGCAAATGCGCCGCCGTCCAGAAGTTCCTCAATACGCTCCGCCGCATCTGCCCAGCCTATCACTTGGGCAGAACGAAGATAGCGAGAGGCATCTCCGGTTGCAATATGGATACCATCGTCCCCGTACCATGCGGAAAGCCTGCCGTTATCCGTAATCAGGCCGTTGCCGCCGTAGTAAAGAGCTTTCAGAAATGCCGCGCGATCCTCTAAAGGCTTTTGCTTGGAGAATTCCGCAGTAATTTTCATCCGCGCTGCATCCGCATTACCGCCCGCGCGCAGGATGTGGTCAATATCATCCTGAGAAATGAACATAGAAAAAGCGGAGGGTGTTACACTCTCCGCTTCTGCGATGGATTGAATTTGTTCTGCCTCTGAGGGGAAGAAGGACATCTGCGCCCCAGCAGGGGCATCGAACATATTTAGCTGAACACCAGTTCCGTGAGGATCGTTTCCTCGGCCTGCGCTTTCAGCGTGTTCATCAGCCCTACCCACTTCATCGGGTCGCTGGCTTTCAGCGCTTCCGTCACGCCCGCTGACTTCATCAGCTCCGGCATCATCTGTTCCAGTCGGGTGTTCGCTGCCTCGTCGATCTCCCGCAGATGGGGGTACAGCCTCTCGGACAGCAGCAGGCTGTTCCACAGCACCGGACGATGCTCCTTCAAGTAATCCTTCCGCATCCTTCCGTACTTGCCCAGCGGGGCTTGCGGCTGCTCGGTCAGGCTCAGGTTGGGAATCAGATAATCCCCGCTGCGGGTGTAGGTCAGTTCGCTCATGGCTTTCGCTCCTTTCCGCGATTTTCTCGCGCTCATAATTCTTGATGGTGACTTCGATCTGCCGCAGCACCAGCTCGCTGGACTGGCTGATGGCCGTTCCAAGAGCGGCGACGGTCTGCGGGGTGTTGAAATCAAAGACGTTCAGAAAATCCTCATGCTCGAAGTAATCTCCCGGCTGCATCCCGCAGCGGGACAGCAGCGCATAGGTGGTGCTGACAACGACGGCGTTCCGAAAAGCGGCTCCGATGTTGAACTCATCATAGTCCTCCAAAAAGGAACCGTCAACGATGCCGACAATATCGCGCCAGTTGTCGTGCCAGTATTCATCTACAAGCTGCGCTGCCACACGCTCCATCTGATCGGCAAGTCCGTTTTCACCGGAAACGTCAAAGCGCTGTTCCAGCGCCGCAGATACCACCTCACGATGCTCCTGCCGGTATTCCCAAAGATAAGGGCGGCGAGAGTTCTCGCCGCCGCTGGTGTCGGAAACATCGAATACATATCGGAGTTTGGGTTGGTCGCTGCTGGTATCCACAAGGGCGATGCCCTTGCTGCCTCGCCGCACATAGCGGCGCATCTGCTTATTCCAAAGGTCGTATTCCGCGCAGGCCGTGGCTTCCGGGCGCTGGGCGAAAATCATGAGCTGTTCATTGTAGGGGTACTTATACAGCCTTGCGGCGGTGGTCAGAAATGCCGTCCACTTCTGGTAGCTTCCCGTGATCTGCTCCGCCGTGCGGTCTGCCATCTGCGCATAGAGCTGTACTTTACTCGGCATCCATATCCTCCTTTTCAAAATCGGGGAACAGGTCGAGCGCGTCATATTCCGCGTCGCTCATCCTGCGCAGCTTTGCGATGGCGCTGTCCGTCAGCTCCCGCAGCTCCGTTTCATCCGCAGCGAGGTAGCCGCGCATTTCCTCCAGCGCCGCGATCAAGCCCGTGCGGGTGCCGGTGTTGTAGAGGCTCATAAGCTGGCGTTCTTCAAAGGTGATGTTCATATCAAAGCTCCTTTTCCGCGCTCTTTTTGGGCGCTGTTTTGTGTGGACGTTCTTGGGCCGGTTGGCTTTTGAGCTGCTCCAGTACAGATTTCTTCTTTTCCCGGTGTGCCGCCTCTGCCAAATCCATCAAGGAGATGGACATACCGGCCTTGACCTGTGCTTCAAGGTCGGCGACGGTGGGCTGTTTGGGGCCGTTGTTGATAATGCCGTCGATCATGCCGTAATCGTCCTCCATCGACATTTCGGCGGCTTTCAGGTAATTCTCCGGTTTCTGAAAGGCGGGCAGCTCCTGAAATCCCATGCTGTCACAGTAGTGATAGGATACCTTGCCGTCCTGTCTCAGCGCAACAATGTCGCTGACGGAGAGGCTGTGTCCCACAAAATCGCCGGGGCGCTCGTCGTTGAAAATGTAGTAGAAGTTTTCAAGGATTCTGCCGGTATCATCGTCCGGGTACACCTCACGGGTATAGACGGCTTCATAGTTGGCAGGGTCAGGCGGCGCGGCCAGACTGCCGAGGTTGGCAAAACGAAGCTCCACCGGCGCATCCCGGCGCAGTTGGTAGATCGCCATAGAATCGGTGGGACTGTTCAAAAAACGCTGCTCCACATCGCGGGGAGGAATATGGCCTTTGACCGCATCCCAATCCGGTCTTGTGACGCCGAACATTCCGTCGTGCTTGATGATGTCCTCGGATTCAAAGACCATTTCCTCGGCGTTGTCGGGATAGAGCATATAAACCGTGATGTCATGCTCCAGCAGCTCCAGCGCCCGATCCTTGGAAAGCGGGAGCATATCGCTATCCAGATACCCATAGCTGCGCATATCGTCCACCGTCAGCGTGGGGTCAGGCATCGGGACGGCCTGTTCCAGCTCCGGGAGCATATTATCTGCCGCATCGGTGGGAACAGCGACTGCGCCGGTGATCTGTTCGCTGTCCAAGGGCGGCGTAATCTGCGCCTCCTGCAAGTCCTCCAGAATTTTCATATCTGCAAATGTCACCTTGGTTGGTGTCATGCCCTGAATGGCAAATACCTCCGTTCGGACAGCCCCGGCAACAGATGCAACCGGCGAATCTTCAATGGCGCTGCTGTCAATAACACCGCCATCCAGCAGCTTTTTGCTTTCCTTGTCGTAGAGCGAATAGTCCCAACCGCCGTCTGTATGCTGCACATGGAGATATACCGAGCCATCCACAAGATAAAGCGCTTCGTCTGTTTGTGTGGCGCTCACTTCTTCACGATTGATGCCGCGCTCCTTGCAAATCTCCGCAAAGTGCCGGTCAATGTCCGTAATCAGCTCGGATGCCGTCTTATTGATAGTTTCCAGACTGGCGCGAAGCTCTTTCAGCTCCTTGCCCTTTGACCATGTGGCGATATAGCCGAAGCTGTTTTCGCCCGTTTCAATGCCGTAATACTGGCAGACCGCATAGGAGATGCTTTCGGCCTCGACCTCCTCGGTGTTGCGGCTCTTTTCGCCGGGGACAAGGATCGTCTCACCATCGTCCGCAAGCTCCGTCATGTGTTCGTAGTCGTGGAGCTTGGCGTGGGCAATCTCATGGACGGCGGCGCATACCGTCTGCACCTCACTCATACCGGCGCGGATGGTGATGCTCTGCGCCTTAATGCTGAAAAAGCCGTCCGTATCCCGCGCAACGGGCTTTATCTCCATCGGAACGGGAGAAGCGCGGCGCAGCGCCTCCATGAAAACCTCATACTGCTGCACATTGCCGCTCAGATCGGCGGCAAGCTGGGGCAAGGGCTTTCCCGCAGTCTGTGACACATCAAAGACGGACACCACCTTGAACATAGGAATACGGATTTCCTTTTCCTCAATGATGGCCTTGCCGTCTGCGTCCAGCACCGGCGCATTGGTTTCGGGGTCGGTCTTGATTTCCTCGACCTTTTTCTTATAGGGAGTAGGAGCGATGATGCGGATACCTTTTTCGCCTTTCAGGACGTTCCTGCCGAACTGATCGCGCCACTTGTTGAAGCCCGCCACATGGGTGGCGTCGGGGCGCTGCATATAGATGAGCATGGTGTTGTTGACCGAGTAGCGGTGAAAGCGGCTCATGGTGGAGAGATACTGCTGGTACTTATCGCTCTCGAACAGCTCCTTGATGCCGTTTTCGATGCTGTCAACGATCTCCCGCATCCGGTCTTTGTTGGTTTGTTTTTCAGCCATGATGATCTCCTTTCAGAAAAAATAGCGCCCCTGCGCAGAAGAAAACACATCCTGCACAGGGGCGATTCTCCGCAGATAGACGTTATTTCCGGGCTTGCGGATAGAACGACGCAGCCCCTTGTGATTCCGCATGAAAAAAGCCTTGCGGCACGGGGCTTTTACGCCCTCTATTTGCGGAGGTTCCAGTATTGTTCACGCTTTCGTTTGGCGTCCTGCTTTCGGCGTTCCTGCTTGGCGCAGGCGGGGCAATATTTGGCGCGGTTGGAGGAAGAATAGACCGGCTTGCCGCAGACGGTGCAGCGCTTTCCCGGTCTTTCCCGCATCACGTCGGCCAGCAGCTCATGGTCGGCGGGAAGCACCGCGTTTCGGAACCAGTTGCACAGCAGCGAGTAGGAAATACCCTGTACGCAGACGCAAGGCTCTCCATCATCCAACGCGAGGCAGTTGCCGTGATCGTAATTACAGCAGAGCTTCCGAATGAGCTTCTTGGTGCGGCGGAGCTGCTTGTGATCCATACGCGGCGCATCAGCCATTGTCGAACACCATCTTATAGCCCGTGCGCTGTCCATCGTCCTCCAAAAGAACGCTGGCATCATAGGTTTTCCCGGTCTTTTCGGAGTAGCAGCCTTTCAGCGGGGCGCGGCCATTTTTCAAAAGCGCAGCGGCAAGAGATTTCGTCATCGCCTTTTTCTTGGCGGCGAAGAATCGGCTGTTTTTCCAGAGGACAAATGCGCAAGAACGATTCTCACAGAAAAAGCCCTTCTGCGATTCCGTTACCTCGGCCCCGCAGCGGGGACACTTGCCGACCACCTCGCGCCCGGAGGGGAACAGGACTTCCGCACCGGGGATGGGCTTGTAGGTCTGCACCAGCTCATTCAGCATGGCGGCAATCCCATCCATGAAGCTGTCCGGGGCGATTTCGCCGCGCTCGATCTCTTTCAGGCGGTGCTCCCATTCAGCGGTGAGCTGCGGCGACTGGAGTTGTTCGGGCAGAACGGTGATAAGCGCCGTGCCGGTGGAGGTGGGTAGCAGATTTGTGATCTTCTTGGACTTCCTGCGCTCCACAAAACCGGAGGACACCAGCTTTTCAATGATACCGGAACGGGTCGCCGGGGTGCCAATGCCCTTGCGCTCGGCATCATCTGGCATATTCTCCTTGCCCGCGTTTTCCATCGCGGCCAGCAGCGTATCCTCGGTGAAATGCTTGGGCGGCGTGGTTTTTCCGGTCTTGACCGACGTGGCAGATACGGAAAGTGTCTGATTATCCGTTACCACCGGCAGCGCGGGCGCTGACTCTGCCTGCTCCTGCTCATAGCGCTTCCAGCCGGGAGCAAGGACGGTTTTGCCCTTGGCGGTGAAGCTCTGACCGGCACAGTCCACCGTAATGACCGTTTCTGCGTAGCGATGTGGTTCATCCACCGCACGAAGCAAGCCCTTTGCCGCCAGCTTCAGCACCTCGCGTTCGCCCAGCGGCAGAGAGGCCATATCTACCTTTTCCGCGCTGATGGTGGGAACAATGGCGTGGTGATCGGTGACTTTTTTACTGCTGCATACCTGCTTGGCGCAGATGGTCGGCGGCTTCTCCATGCCGCAGACAGCGGCAGCGGCGGCGACAAGGCCGGGGACGCTGCCCTCCATATCGTCGGTCAGGAAGCGGCTGTCGGTGCGCGGGTAGGTACAGAGCTTCTTTTCATAGAGCGCTTGGAGATAGTCGAGGGTCTGCTGAGAGGTGTAGCCGAGAACGCGGTTGGCGTCGCGCTGGAGGGTGGTCAAATCGTAAAGCGCGGGCGCTTTCTCAGACTTTTCCTTGCGCTCCACGCTTTTGACGGTTACTGTCTTGCCCTTGCAGGCGTTGGCGATGGCATCGGCATCCTTTCTGTCCTTCATTCGGTCTGTCGTGGCGGGAAAGCCGCAATCGAGCTGGACGGTGTAGAACGGTTCTGCCACAAATGCGGAGATCTCCGCCTCGCGCTGTACCAGCAGCGCCAGCGTGGGCGACATGACGCGCCCAATGTTCAATGTGCGGCCATACGTCAGGGAGAAATACCGCGTGGCGTTGATACCAACCAGCCAATCAGCCTTGGCGCGGCACAGGGCAGATTGATGCAGGCCATCGTAGTCACGCCCGGATTTAAGCTGCTGGAAGCCGCTGCGGATGGCATCATCCTCCATTGAAGAAATCCAAAGCCGCAGAATCGGCTTGGCGCATCCCGCAAGGCAGTAAACCGTGCGGAAGATCAGCTCACCCTCGCGCCCAGCGTCGCAGGCGTTGACCACCTCTGCCACATCCTCCCGGCGAATCAGCTCCCGCAGAATGTCAAACTGCTTCTGCTTTTCAGAGCGGACGATGAAGCGGAACGAGGTAGGAATGATGGGCAGCGCCGCCAGCGTCCATTTGGCATCATCGGCATTGTAAACGGCGGCGTCGGCCAGCTCTGCCAGATGCCCGAAACACCACGACACGATGTACCCGCCGCCCTCCAGATACCCGTCATGCCGTGATTTAGCACCCAGCACGGCGGCGATGCTCTGCGCCACGGAGGGTTTTTCGGCGATCACAAGGCGCATGGTGCAGCCTCCATTCTCTTTACGTCACGGTAGCAGGGACGAACGCAGCTCTGTCCGAAGCGCTTGCAGCCGTAGCAGAAGTGTTCCTTGGCAGCGTCGGGAGGGCTGTCCTCCCGCGCTGCTTTTGGCTTCTGCATCATCAGGCGTTCCAGCGGATTATTGGTGAAATATCTCATGCGTTCGTATCCTCCGTAGTATCCTGTTCCGGTTCGTCCTCATACGGCTCAAACTCATATTCGTCCTCGCCGTAGTCATAATCGTCCAGATCGGCGCTGCCCTTGGTCTGCGGCTTGGCCTTTTTCTGCTTGAAGATGTAGAACGCTGCACCGCCGCCCAGCGCGACGATCAGCAGGACGACGAGGATGCTGCCCACGCCGCTCTTTTTCTCCGGTTCCTCGGCGGCGGGTTCTGTCGGCTCAGCGGGGACTTCGGGCTTTGCCTCCTTGCCCACGCACTCGGTCATGTTGACCGCGCAGACGGGGCAGGATGTATTGACCGCACCGGCCACGCATTTGGTGGTGCAGGAGCAAGTGGCGGGCGTTTCTTCCTCGCCGGTCAGCGCCATCAGGTCAGCCTCATCCACCTGATTTAAGAAATGGACGGTTTCTTCGCCCTCATCGTCACGGTCAATAATCATGTAAAACACATTGCCGTTCTTGCTTTCCAGTGTAATGAACTGTTTCCCCACCTTGGTGCTGGAGCCAATATCGTCGATCAGCGTCAGATTGCCGTCCGGTGTCAGCGCGTCGCTGCCGCCCGTCATGCTGCCGAGAAGGAGCTGCCAGAGGTCGGCCAGCTCTTTTTCATCAAACGGAAGCGTAATGCCGCCGATGCTCACGGTACTGTCGGCGGCGTCGGTGACGGTCAGATAGCCGCCGTACACATAGCCCACACGGGCGGGCAGCAGGATTTTTACCCAATCGCCGTCCCTGCCAATCACATCGACCACCGTGCCGTTGGGGAGCTGCGTAAACGCGGTGTTGTCCAGTCCCGCGCCGGTGCGGACATTCAAGTTGCCGCCGTTGGTCGTGACCGTGCCGATTTGTTTTGTTTCCTGCGTGTCTGCGGCGATGCTTTCGACGGTAGGCAGCGTATCATCGGGATAGTCGCCGCTGCTGGCAAAGGCGGAAACAGGGAGAATCCCGATGCACAGGAGCATCAGCAGCAGGCTGATAAAAATGCGCGGTGTGTTCTTAGTCATGGTTCAACGCCTCCTTTTCCAAAGTGGCCGGTGCAGGCGCGGCCTGCATACGGCGGAACAGCTCGGCAAACTGCTCCATCGTCATGCCGTTCTCACGCACCATGCCGATGATGTCGGTGTCCTCCAGCTCACGAATCTGCTTTTCCAGCTCGCGGTTGCGGCCTTGCAGATCAGAGATTTTGCCTTTGTTCTTCTCCAGCTCTCCACGGAGCTTCATAATTTTTGGGTTCATATCGTTCACTCTCCTTTACGGCAAGCGCCCATAACGGTAGAAATGGGACTGCCAATAGCTTGAATTTAAGTTTGCATAAGAGATCGGATCTCCGCAGTGGATCATCATATTGTTGCCAACATAGATACCCACATGGCTGACACCGGGGGTATCATACGTTCCGGTGAAAAACACCAGATCGCCCGGCTTGACGTTAGCAGAGGATACAGGCGTACAGATATTGCAAAGTCCCTGCGCGCCCAGTCTGCCCACATCCCAACCGGAATGATTGATGACCCAACTGACGAAGCCCGAACAGTCAAACGAGGTGGAGGGACTGCTGCCGCCCCAAACGTAGGGGTAGCCGAGATACTTTTCCGCTTCCTTGATGATGGCGGCAAATACCTCATCGTCCAGCGCCTCCGGGGGAATGTCGTAGTCGGTATAGCTGCCCTCCACATACTTGCCGATGTAGCCTGAACCGGGGAACAGGTCGGGACGGTTGCCGAGGGTGGCCATATAGGTGGCGTACATTCCGAGCTGTTCCTCGCTCATAATGTAGACGGGAACATGAGAGAGGTTGAAGTTTTCCAGCGTGACCGTGCAGATGTAGTAGTCATACGGCACCTGATAGGTGTCCGTGTGGGTGTTGCCGTCCGCGTCCGTCCATGTGTCGGTTTCTGTGCGGTAGCGGGTTTCCACCACCACATCCTCGGTCAAAATGTACTGGCGGTCAAAGAGCATTTGGAGCGTACCCTGCACCTCATCCAGCGTCCATTCCCCTTGATGCAGCGCTGTAATCATGGAAATGAGTACATAGGGGTCATGCTCGATGGTGTCCAGATCAAAGTGGTACTCATCGTAGTCATGGGTGCTTTCGTAGGTGTCGAGGTAGCGCTGAAGCTCTGCTTCCATCGCGCAATACTGCGCTTCCGCGCCCAGCATATCGGCGTCCTGCGACGGATAAGTGCTGGCCGCGATCCCGGAGCCGACGCCATCCATTATCACCGAGCAGGAGGACAGGCCGTTGAGCAGAAATGCCAGCATCAGCAGAATTGCGGCGGCAATGGCAAAGCCGCGCCGGTGTTCCCACACATATTTGCCCACTTCCTCAGCCTTTTCAGCGGCTTTTTTCGCGGTCTTGGCGGTATTCTCCGCAACCTTTGCCGTGGTCTGCGCCGCCTGATTGTGTTTGGCAGCGGCATACTGCTTTTTGATGGCCTGCTTCTGCTGCCACTTGGAAACGGGATTGCTGGTGGGGCTGTCAATCTCCGCTTTCTTCTGGAGTGCGTCAAGATTGGCCTGTTCCAGCTTTCTCTCTGCACGGATGGCAGCGCGATAGGGCTTGAGCTGATGGGCGCGGTGGGCAGACTGCACCAGCCGCCCGCCGCTCTCCACGGCTTGCTCTACCTTGTGCGCGGCCTCTACGCCTACATTGTCATCCTCGCTCTGCCGCACCTCCCGGTGAACCTGAGAGAGAACAAAGTTGGCGGGGGCATCCTGCACGGCATGGGTCAGCTTTGAGGGCGGCTTTTTCTTATCCACTTCCTCAAACCGGAGCTGCGTTTTGACCTTGCCGGTAGCAGGATCAAAGCCGCGTTCCTTTTTGACCACGGTTTTCTTGGGGATTTTCGCCTGCGCCTTATCCGCCTTGGCCGCAGCTTTTTTTACCCGCTTGATGGGCTTTTCCAGCTTCGGCTCGGCAAGATCGGCGTCGGAAAACTGTAAACGCGGTTCTCTTTTCATGCCGACGCCACCTCTTGCGGTTTGGTGGTCATGACGCGGTACAGCTCGGTGTCCTTCGGGAAGTGGTCAATGAAGGGCAGGATCGTGTTGCCGTAGAACAGCAGCCCCTCGCCCTCGCCGGAGTGGGTCACATAAGAAAGCTGATGCGGCGAAATGTTGAGCTGCTTTGCGAGAATCTGCCGGTCGCCAGCGGCCTGATTGAGCATATAGATGAAATCGCTGTTCTCAAAAATGTTCTCAACCTCGCGGCTGGATAACAGGTCCTTGACATTTTGCGTGATCCCGGTGGGGATGCCGCCCCATTTGCGATAGCGTTTCCAGATTTCGACACTGTACGAAGCTGTCTGTTCCTCTTTTAAGAGAAGATGGAACTCGTCAAGATAATAGCGGGTCGTTTTATGGGCGGCGCGGTTGATGGTCACACGGTTCCAGACCTGATCCTGCACCACCAGCATCCCGATTTTTTTGAGCTGCTTGCCCAGCTCCTTGATGTCGTAGCAGACGATGCGGCTATTCACATCCACGTTCGTGTGATGGTTGAACACATTCAGAGAGCCGGTGACGTAGATTTCCAAAGCAGTGGCGATGTACTGCGCTTCCTTTTCATCCTGCGCACGGAGGGCGTTATACAAGTCCTCCAGCAGCGGCATATTCTCCGGTTTCGGGTCATTGAGGTAGTCCC
>ULZC01002059.1_pt1 | contig 28884 bp, 23 predicted proteins | sample 1962771 | NCBI WGS metagenome assembly ULZC01 (sample SAMEA4835880, study PRJEB28245) | human gut metagenome | biome: gut microbiome; material: fecal sample | place: Denmark | collected 2008 | reverse complement strand
AGTTACGTACCACAATTTCATTTTTAAGACGCCCGAAAAAATGGAACCATTGAGGGGAGCCACATCTAGGATTTTTTCGAATGATAGAAGGAACCTTTTTCACCTACGGTCTCCATATCGATTCATCTGTATTGTCAACCGCGGCGAGCCTCCTAGCATCGGGGCTCATCTGGATTCATATTCGAAAAAGGTAAATGGGAAAAAGACCGGACGGGGAAAGACCATAACGCGCGGCGCCAAACCGTCTCCCTTCGGTCGTGGGCGCCGAATTGATTTTTCGATAACACGGTCCTGCGACCGGCTATGGAGCAGGAGCTCCACACGCAGCGGTCTTGGCCCATCGAAAAATATTCCTCCCTAGCCGCTCATGATGAGACGTCGCTGCCGCTCCTCATCCACCACCAAAAGGACTTGCCTGCTGCTACGCAGCATCAAGTGGCTTTTGGTCCCCCGCCTTGGTCAGGCGGAACGGCTTTCGCCGCCCTGAGGCGAAAACATGAAGGGCAAAAGACCGGGCGGCTTGAGGCCAGTCTTTTAGCGACACAGCGTCGCAGCATCACGGCCTATATGTTGTCTTTTGCTTGACAGCTAGAGCCGAAAGACACGGTCCAAGTTCAGGTCTTCTTTCTTTTTTCATTAAGTTACGGTCTCACTAAAACACTGTCCCTATTCTGCGCACATTCTGGTCCTAAACAGATTACACTCTCCTCATTTTCTTTCAATTCTATTTGTCAGAATGCGATTTTACAATCTTTTTAACCTATATGTAAAGACGTTTGTATTTTCAAAATTTTCATGACAATTTTGCTTGCGCGGCTCTTTCTTTTTGGGTATCATATAGGAAGAGAGCAATTTTTTCATTCATGGTTTTACATTTTTTATCACATTTTTTGAACTTCAATTTCATGGACCCAGTTTACACAAGAAGGAGAGACGCACAATGAAGCAAACCAAGATGATGGATGGAAACACAGCGGCAGCCTATACATCCTATGCTTTTAGTGATGTAGCGGCTATTTACCCCATTACGCCGTCGTCCCCCATGGCAGAGGTGACGGATGAATGGGCCGCCTATGGCAAGAAAAACATGTTTGGCCGCCCTGTCGAACTCATGGAAATGCAGTCTGAAGGCGGTGCCGCCGGTACGGTTCACGGCAGTCTCCAGGCCGGAGCGCTCACAACGACCTACACGGCTTCCCAGGGGCTGCTCCTTATGATTCCCAATATGTTCAAGATTGCCGGTGAACTGCTCCCAGGCGTCTTCCAAGTGGCAGCCCGTACGATTGCAACAAGCTCCCTCAATATCTTTGGCGATCATAGTGACGTCATGGCCTGCCGCCAGACGGGTTTTGCCATGATGGCCTGTGCCGGTGTCCAGGAGGTCCTCGACCTTTCGGCCGTGTGCCACCTGTCCGCGATCCGCGGCCGCGTCCCGTTCCTCAACTTCTTTGACGGGTTCCGTACGTCCCACGAAATCCAGAAGGTTGAGCTCCTTGATTATGATGATCTCAAAAAACTGGTGGATCAGGACGCCCTCGCCCGCTTCCGCCGGGAATCCATGAACCCTGATACGCCGATTATCCGCGGCACGGCCCAGAACCCGGACATCTACTTCCAGACCCGCGAAGCCGTCAATACGTTCTATGAAGCCCTGCCGGAAGTGGTCGATGGCTACATGAAGGAAATCAGCAAGCTCACGGGCCGCGACTATCAGCTTTTCAACTACACCGGTGCGCCTGATGCCGAACGGGTCATCATCCTCATGGGAAGCGGCGCCCAGACGGCTGAAGAAGTGGTCAAGATCCTCGCCGGTCAAGGCGAAAAGGTGGGTGTCCTCAATGTCCACCTTTATCGTCCGTTCTCCGTGAAGCACTTCCTCTCCGCCCTGCCGGAAACGGTGAAAAAGATTGCCGTTTTGGACCGCACGAAGGAACCGGGCTCCGACGGTGAACCGCTCTATCTTGATGTGCGCAATGCCTTCTATGAAAGTGACCGCCGTCCTGTCATCGTAGGCGGACGCTACGGCATGGGCAGCAAGGAATTTTATCCTGGCGATGTCCTCGCCGTCTTTGACAACTTGAAACTTGACGCGCCGAAGAATCACTTTACGGTGGGCATCGTCGATGATGTGACCCACACATCGCTTAAAAAGGAAAAATCCCTCGACATCACGCCCAAGGGGACCCGCAGCTGCCTTTTCTGGGGCCTTGGGAGCGACGGTACGGTTGGTGCCAACAAGAGTGCCATCAAGATCATTGGCGACAAGACGGACATGTATGCCCAGGGTTATTTCGCCTATGACTCCAAAAAGTCCGGCGGCATCACCATTTCTCACCTGCGCTTTGGTCATGATCCAATCCATATGCCTTTCCTCATCAACTTTGCAGACTACATCGCTGTCCACAATCCGTCCTATGTCCGTCTCTACAATGTGCTAAACGGCATCAAGGAAGGCGGTACGTTCCTCCTCAACTGCGGCTGGAGCGGTGAAGAACTCGATACGCGTCTGCCGGGCCAGCTCAAACGCGTCATCGCCGAAAAGAAAGTCAACTTCTACACCATCGACGCCGTAAAGATTGCCCGCGAGATTGGTCTTGGCGGCCGCATCAACATGATCATGCAGGCAGCCTTCTTCAAATTGGCTGATATCATTCCTATCGACGACGCTGTCGCCTACCTCAAGGAATCCATTGAACATACCTACGGCAAGAAGGGCCAGGATGTGGTCGACATGAACGGACGCGCTGTCGAAGCTGGCGTCAAGAACCTCGTGAAGGTCACGGTTCCCGAAACCTGGAAGGACTGCACGGACGAAGAACTTTATCCGAAGACGGGCAACGCCTTTGTCGATCAAATCATGATGCCCATGAATCAGCAGGAAGGCAACACCCTTTCCGTCGGTCAGCTCATGGACCAGGCCAACGGCACGTTCCCGTCGGGCACTACAAAATATGAAAAACGCGGCATTGCCGTCATGGTACCGAAATGGCAGATCGAACACTGCATCCAGTGCAACCAGTGCGCATCCATCTGCCCGCACGCTGCCATCCGCCCAGTGCTCCTTACGAAGGACGAAATGGAAAAATCCGGCGTACCGGCCAAACCAGCCCTTGGCGCCAAAGACCTTTATTTCCGCATTGCCGTGTCGCCCATGGACTGCCAGGGCTGCCGCAACTGCATTGATGCCTGCCCAGCCAAGGAAAAGGCCCTTGTGGCAAAACCGCTTGATACGCAGCGTCATCTCGCTGACGCTTGGACCTACTTCATGGAAGATGTCACACCGAAGAAGAACCCCATGAACAAGTACACCCTAAAGGGCAGCCAGTTTGAAAAACCGCTCCTTGAGTTCTCCGGGGCCTGCGCCGGCTGCGGTGAAACGCCGTACGCAAAACTCGTGACCCAGCTCTTTGGCGACCGCATGATGATTGCCAACGCTTCGGGCTGTTCCTCCATCTGGGGCGGTTCCGCACCGAGCATGCCCTATACGAAAAATGCCGCTGGCCATGGTCCAACTTGGGCAAACTCCCTTTTTGAAGACAACGCCGAATACGGTCTTGGCATGCATCTGGGCACTCAGGCCTGCCGCAAGCAGATTACGGATATCATGACAGGGCTCATTGAAGAAGGCCAGATTTCCGCGGAACTGAAAAATGCCATGGAAGACTGGATCTGCCACCGCGATGAAGGGGAAGGAAGCCGTGAACGGGCTAACCGTCTGACGGACCTTCTCGAGAAGGAAAAGACTGGCAATGAAACGCTGGAACACCTCTATGAAAATAAGCTCTACTTTGTCAAACGTTCCCAGTGGGTCTTTGGCGGCGACGGCTGGGCCTATGATATCGGCTACGGCGGCGTGGACCATGTCCTTGCCATGAACCGCGACGTCAATATCCTCGTCTTTGATACGGAAGTCTACTCCAATACGGGCGGACAATCGAGCAAATCGACGCCGACGGCAGCCGTTGCCAAATTTGCCGCAAGCGGCAAACGGACAAAGAAGAAGGACCTGGGCATGATGGCCATGAGCTATGGCTATGTCTATGTGGCCCAGATCAACCTCGGCTACGACAAGAACCAGGCCATCAAAGCCATCAAGGAAGCCGAAGCCTATCCGGGACCGTCCCTTATCATCTGCTATGCACCGTGCATCAACCACGGCATCAAGCGCGGCATGGATCACTCCTTCATGGAAGCCAAGGCGGCTGTGGAATGCGGTTACTGGATCAACTATCGGTATAACCCGCAGCTCAAGGCTGAAGGCAAAAAGGCCTTCTTCCTTGACAGCAAGGCACCGACCGGCGACTTTGAAGCCTTCCTCCGTGGAGAAGTCCGCTATGCCTCCCTCGAACACGAATTCCCCGATGTAGCAAAGGAACTCTTCAAAAAGACCAAGGAAGATGCCATGGCGCGGAGAGCCCTCTACGAACGGCTCGATGCAGAGTGAGGAAAAGCTCGGATAAAGAGTAAGGGAATGTAAAACGCAGCGTCCACTGGGCGCTGCGTTTTTTGGTGTGAGGCTGTCAAACTGTCACGAGCCTGCGGCTCTGGCTTTCCCGCACCTATGGTGATGGCTGTCAAGCGAAAAGCCGCAAGGGAAATGACCAGGAGGCGCCGCCCCAAACCGCCCCCTACGGGCGGATCGGCATTCGCCGTCTCTAAGGCAAAAGATTCGAAGGCAGTTCGTGCTGAGAATAAAGGTATTGCCTAGTAATTTTTGCACTTAGTATAGAAAAGCCAATAGAAGGTCATCGCTAGCAAACTATGCAGAATCAACTAAAAAGACTTAACCCGAAAACGCGCTTTGATTCGGAGTAAGGCTTACTTTTTTATTTTTTTCTTTAGGTTCGGTGCTCCTGCATCGAACCGTTCCTGTCAGGTCTTTTCGCCTTAGAACTCGACTCGTAGAGTCAATCCGCCCCGCCAGGGCGGGGGACCGGCGCCATGCCTCATTAAAATGAGGCAAGCGTGCCCTTTCGGTGGTGGATGAGGGGCGCAGCGACGTTTCCTTGCGAGCGGCTAACGAGGCATATCCGCCCGGGTTTCGAAGGACGCTTTTGGAGCGGAAGTCCGAGAAACATGTTTAAGGGCGGATTTAATTCGGCGCCTCCCCCGTAGGACGGTTTAGTGCCGGCGTTCTGGTCTTTCTTCTATTTACATGATTCGAATGGGGCTCAGATTGGTTCAGATGCTAGGAAAAAGCTGCAGGCTGACGACGTCATACAACGAATGTCCCGTTTCAGTCTTTTCCTCCATTTGCTTTTTGCGAATTCGGTTCAGATGGATCCAGATACGAGGAGTCCCCGGCCTCAGCGACGACGGGCGGAATTTCCCGTTATTACGTTTTCCTAACGCCATCGTTTTTCCTTCCATTTACCTTTTTCGAATATGGCTCCAGATTGGCCTAGATGCTAGGAAAAACGCGAAGCAGGCTGACGACGGCGTACAAGATTTGGGTACTTCTAGGAAGCCTGCCGCGTTTGACAACGCAGATGGACCGATATGGAATGTAGGCGAAAAAGGTTTCCTACATCATCCGAAAAAATTCCAAGGAGTGGATCGCCCGACGAAGGCATTTTTTCGGGCGACTTTAACATGAGATTGTGTATCGCAACATTTTACGATGCGCCATGCCTTCTTTGCCATCTCATAAATCTTGAAAAGGCAATGAAGGCACCTCGTGCAGAGAATCGGAGCGATTTTTGCTCCGAGTAAAAAATAAAATGGCGCCGGCCTCACAGTGCCTCCCCCTCTCAATTTCGTGACAGCACGATAGGCATGCGGTATAATAGACTTCCAACTACAACCCTACGGAGTGATCACAGTGGAAGAACGGACCCGCGGACCGAGACGGGATACACGAACTTGCAACCCCATGACGCCGCAAGAGCGGCGCAGCATGCTATATAAACGCTGGCGCAAGAAAGAGCAGGAGCGGGTCGATGCCAAAGAGCTCCGAGATCCGGAGACTTGCGATATGGTCGTCTTTGACCTTGAAATGGCTGGCTATGCCGAAGATGATATCATTGAAATTGCTGCCATCAAGGTGGATTTCTTAGGCCGGCAGACAGCCGTTTTTCGTGAGCTTATCCGACCTAGGACGAAGATCAGCAAACGCGTTACGGAAATGACGGGTATTACGCGGGACATGGTGAAGGATAAACCTCGGCTCCCCGAGGTCCTAACGCGTTTTTTTGCCTTTGTGGAAGACAGTGTCGTCATGGGACACGATATCGGCTACAATGACATCATGGCCATCAACCTTGCCTGCCGCCATTATGGCATGAAGGCCTTTCGCCCGCCTTTTTTAGATACGTCGCGCCTTATCCTGCGCCACCTCTCCCGTGAAGCTGTAGGCGGAAAAACGGGCCTTGCGGCGCTCCTAGCGCACTTCAATATTCCCATCCATCGTCATCATGAAGCCCTGGCAGACTGCGAAGCCACGCTTCTTCTTTATGAAGCCGTTGCAAAGGAAATCAGGAAACAAAAAAGCCACCCTTAAGGCGGCAGGAAAAGAAGGCCCCTCCTTTATTTTGAAGGAGGGGGCTTTTTTACAACAAAAAATCCATGTGACCGAAGCCACATGGATCTGAGTTCAAATTGGTGGAGACAAGGAGGATCGAACTCCTGACCTCTTGCATGCCATGCAAGCGCTCTCCCAGCTGAGCTATGCCCCCAAAAGACTTGTTTATTATAGCTCAAGTACGCCGCTGTTGTCAATATATTATTTGGGAAAAGAAATCTCTCCGATTTCCACCATGATGCGCCTCCACTCCTTGATTCATTACTCTATAGATGCAAGGAACACATGCCGATTCGTTCGAAAATAGAAGAAAGAACAAATGCAAATAATTCCAAGGCAAAAAAACATAAGAAAAGCCCAAGACTGAACGTAGACGTAGGTTCGGTTTTGGGCTCATATCTTATATATTTAATTTTTGTAAGAAGCGGTTCTTTTTGAAACGTAGGAAGCACAATGGCGCTTGAAACGTCCCCCGTCCGGTCTTTTCCCTTTGAACTCGATATAGCGCATCGATTCGCCTTGCCAAGGCGGGGGACCGAAACCAGGAAATTTCCATAAGCATGGATTAACAAAATTTCCCGGTTAAGAAAAAAATGGGCGAGGTTTTCGTTTTTCCTAGGGCTGCACACCGATGCCCCGGCCAAAATCAAGTACCTTCCCCCATCGTCAGTCTACGCAAAAAAGCCACGCCTTTTTGGCGTGGTCTTTCTTTATGATGTTATTTCTTTAAACTTGTCCACCCATCTTCCTGCACGACTTTGCCTTCTTTCATAAGGCGGCCCAAGGCGCGCTTAAATGCAGATTTAGAAATATCAAAGACGCTTTTGATGATGGCCGGCGGCGTATCATCGGAATAAGGCATGGTGCCATTACGTTTTTCGAGAAAGAAGAGGATCTTATCTGCATCGTCCAGCATGGCTTCTTCTTTGACCAGGCGCAGGGACATATCGACGTGTCCATCTTCGCGAACGTAGGTAACGCGGCCTGTGACGCGCTGACCAAAGTCAAGGCGTCCGCCGGGGACTTCACTGCGATGGATAAAAGCGATATAGCGTTCTTTTGTGAAGAGGAAAAAGCCATCCTTAAGGATATTGTAGACGGTCCCTGTGAGGGTATCCCCCACTTTGACACCTTCTGCCGGGCGGCTGGCCCGTTCCATGTCTTCTTCGACACGCATGGTCACGGCTTGACGGCCTGACTTATCACGATAGAGTTTCACCCAGATATGCTGATTAGGGGAAACATGACCCCGCATTTCGCTATAAGGCAAAAAGACGCCGCGTTCAGCGCCGATATCGACGAATCCGCCCATCCTATTTACGGAGATGACATTGACGTATCCCAGCTGACCTTCCCGCATCTTGGGAAGCTTCATGCTCGCCGTGATCCGGTTCTTGGCATCGAGGTAGAGCTGGACCTTGACCTTGTCACCAACAGAAACAGGCGACGTCATCTGGTGCTTATGAAGGAGGATATCATCACTGGTATTCCCCGTTCCAGCATCAAGAAAAACGCCCTGGTCATTCATACGCACGGCCGCAAGTTCTACAACATCGCCAACGCGATGGCTGCCAATGGTCTTGACGCTGGCCGGTTCTTTTTTCGGGCTCATGCTTCTCCTTCCGTTTCCACATAGGCTTCAGACGGAGCATCGGCCCAGAGCTGTTCCAGGTTGTAAAAGTCGCGTTCCGTTTCCCGGAAGATATGGGCCACACAATCGCCGTAATCCATAAGGATCCAGTTGCCTTCGGTATAGCCTTCTTTGTGGGAGGGCAGGATACCGTGTATTTCGGCCAGTTTATCTTCGATGCTGTCTGCGATGGCCCGGACCTGGGTCGCGCTCTGGGCAGAACAGATCATGAAGTAGTCCGTCACAGGGGACAGGCCAACCATATTGAGAAGCAGGATATCTTTTGCTTTTTTGTCAGCGGCAGCGGCGGCAATGGCGTTTGCAAGTTCTTTTGGATTCATGGATGGAACCTCCTTAAATTTCTGTAATTCTTTTATGGGGAATCCCCAGTTTATCGAGTGTGTGCGAAACCTGGGACGGCGTCGTGACCCAGTAACTGATATCATCGATGGTCTTGAAATCGCCATCGAGCATTTCACTTTTGATGGAGTTTTCGCCAAAGATGCGGAAGCAATTGGCGGCACGGATCATGGTCATCAGGTTCATGTCCGTATCAATGTAGTCAAGGCCGGTGTTGATGATCATGGGAAGCTTCAGCATGTTTGTAAAGGTAAAGAACTGCCCGGCCAGGGCCTTCATAAATTTCTGTTGGCGCTCCACACGGCCAATATCGCCCAATTCATCATGACGGAAGCGAACATACTGGCCTGCTTTTTCACCGTCCAGGTGCTGGTAGCCTTTTTTGAGGTGGATCTTTAGGTTGGCGTAGGGATCTTCATAATCCATGTTGTTATCAACATATAGGTCCACACCGCCCAGCATATCAATCACTTTAATGAAGCCCTGCCAATCAACAACCATGTAGTAGTTGATTGGAATCTGGAGAAGCTGTTCCACCGTGCGCACGGCCCGTTTGGTACCGCCGTAGGCGTATGCGGCATTGATCTTGTCATGCCCCCGACGGCCAGGAATGGTGACCCGTGTGTCACGCGGCAGTCCGACGATGGCAATCTGTTTTTTCTCAGGGTCAAAGCTGACGACCATCATGGAGTCTGTCCGCTTCGGTGCATCGGGGTTATTCATATCCTCGCTGTCCCCGTCATCTTTACCAAGGAGCAGGACGTTGATGCGGCTTGAAAGGGGCTCTTCCGTAAGGAGTTGGTCCTCTTTCTGTTTAGGTACGGGATCATCGGCACTGAAAAATCGGTCATAAAGGCCCATGCCAGCCATGAAGCCGCCGCACAAGATCCCAATCAAAAGGATGAGAAGAAGGAAGACACGTCCCTTGCGGAGCCGCTTTTTCTTTTTCTTCACGCCTGGTTGTTCCATATCACTCATGGGTTGCGATTACTCCTTCTTATTATGTTTGGCCGCAAGGACCAGATCATTATAGCCGTCCAGACAATCCGGATGGATCAAAAGATGCTGATGCATCAGGTACTCCATCGTATTGGCATAGGCAGCAATCATAGCCTCATCGAGATCCTTCATCGTAAGGCGCCGCATTTCGTCCACGGTAGGAAAGTCACGGTGCGGTTCCGTGAGGTCTGCCAGATAAATGATTTTTTCAAGGGCCGTCATATGGGCTTTGCCCGTTGTGTGGTAACGCATGGCAGACAGGACGTCCTCATCAGTAACGCCATAGTCCCGCTTGGCTACAATTGGACCCAGGAGGGCATGGATAAGGATGGGCTGCGCCTTTTCGATATCCGTGAGCGGTACGCCCAGCTTTTTTGCCACATCCACAAAATCCTTGGTCGGATACTTGCGGGCACAGTCGTGGAGCAAGCCGGCAAGGGCGGCTTTGTCTTCGTCAATGCCGTAATGACGGGCAAGCATAAGGGCTGTTTCACTGACGGCCACACTGTGTTCAAAGCGCTTTGGCTGAAGGCTTTGGCGAAGCTGTTCTTTCATTTGAGAAAAATCCATGATGTAGCTCCTTACTTGAATTGAAATCGGCACGCAAATCGCGCCGATGAAATGTGGGCTAAGGATCTGCTTTCGCAGCTTGGCGAAGGCTGCCTGCGGCAGCTGGCGAAACGACCAGAAGGAGGCTGTCAAGCAAAAGACCGTAAGGGAAAAAGAATCAAAGGCGCGGCGCCAAAGCGTCCCAACCAGAGGGGGCGGTTTTGGGCCGGCGGCTGGCTTCTTTCATTTTCGCACGAGTCTGCCCCGATTGTTGGGCTGACCCTTTACCCAACAAAAAAGAGAGCCCCTACCGACGGTAGAGGTCTCTCTGTCTCATGTAGTCCACTACAGTCCGAGGAACAAGCCCATCAATGGATTCACCGCGGGAAAGGCGCTGCCGGATCATGGTGGAAGAAATATCCGGGGCTTTGGCGTCGATCCACACAAGGCGGGTGAGTCCTTTTTGGGCCAGCCGTTTTGTCACATCTTCATGACGCTCTCTGTACCCAACCCGTCCAATGGCAAGGAAGGTGCACCAGCGCATCGTTTCTTCAATGCGGTACCACGTATCAAGGGCTTCGGCCGAATCCCCGCCAATGATGAAGTACAGGTCATAAAAGCGATGCCACCGGCGATGGAGGATCCGTATGGTATCGACCGTATAGGAAGGACCCTTGCGGACCAGTTCCATATCGGACACCAAAAAACGCGGTTCGTCCATCGTCGCAAGAAGGGTCATGGCCATGCGGTCCCCAGCTGGCGCCCAGCCAGCCGCTTTATGGGGCGGCAAATAGTCGGGAATGAAAAGGACCCGATCAAGGGCCATGGCGTCCATAGCGGCGCGGGCAATCGCAAGATGTCCATTATGGATGGGGTCAAAGGTCCCGCCCATGATGCCTAAACGCTGTCGGCGCATATGGAAGTCCTCCTTCAAAATGGTGCTTCCATTATATCAGGTACGATGCCAAAGCTCAATCAAATTATCATGCGGAAAAGGTGATTTTTGTGTGGCATGATGCCGGTTTTACAAGAAAAGGAAAGATGCCTGCTACGAAACAAAATGAAAAAAGCATAGCCTGTTGCCTTCCATCGTCAGCAGCGGATTTTTCGAGCGTCGTGCTTTCTTTCACGAAAAACCTCCCTCCCATCCGATTGAGTTTCATCCCATGAGCATAACAAAAGCGCAACGCAAATAAAATGAAATTTTTTTCATTACATTTGCGTTTTATTTTCAAAGTAGTAACATATTTTTCGTTGCAAACAGATTCCATAAGGAAATCGTTTTTCAGATATTTGATGAATAAACGCCGTGAAAGAAGTCTCCTTCCTTCACGGCGTTTTCTTTATTTCGGCAGCTGGCGCTGTCTTTTTTTGTAGTAGACGATAGTAAGTCCTGCCGTTTCAGCGATCTTTTGGGCCACATCAAAGTGCATGCCCACGGCTTTTGCGACATGGGCGTCACTGCCCAAGGTTACGTACTTACCACCCAATTCGGCATAGCGCGTATATAGTTCCGTCAGGGACTCCACTGCACCGGGCACGGCAAGGCGCCGCGCATTGATTTCAATGCTCTTATCGAGGCGGATGAGGTGCTTCATGACTTCGTCCCACAGATCAGCATGCCCGCTGTAATGGAGGTTCTTATCTTCATAGGGCCAGTAGCGGCAGATATAGTCGATGTGACCATAGGTGTCAAAGTTCGGATCCTGTTCGAGGCATTTGAGGGAATCCTCAAGATAGTACCCCACGGCCTGATCTTTGGTAATGCCGTCGTAGGTCGTCCGTTCATACATATCCAGGCCGCGATAGCAGTGCATGGAACCAACGATTTCATCAAAGGGATGGCTTTTTGCGACAATCCGGTCGTCTTCGATGGTATGGGGCTGGAGACCCATTTCAATCCCAAGGAGAACGGTGTCACTCCGATAGGGAGCTTTTTTCTTGAAGTAATCGTTGATGTCAAAAATAAAACTTTCTGGGTTTGTCGGGTAGTCCCGGTCCCAGTGTTCCGTCAGGATCATGCCAAGACCTGCGGCCTTAGCCGCAACCCTTGCTTCCTTGAGGGTCATTTCGGCATCACAGGAATAATCGGCATGCATATGGGTATCAAAAAGCATGGCCTTCACTCCCTTTTACACGTTGAAGCGGAATTCGACGACATCGCCGTCCTGCATGATGTAGTCCTTGCCTTCCAGTCGCACAAGGCCTTTTTCACGGGCAGCCTGCTTGCTGCCGCAGGCAACGAGGTCATCGTAGGAAACGATTTCTGCACGGATGAAGCCTTTTTCAAAGTCCGAATGGATCTTGCCGGCTGCCTGAGGTGCCGTGGATCCTTTGACGATGGTCCAGGCACGGGATTCCATTTCCCCCGCCGTGAGGAAGGTCTGGAGACCCAAGAGGGAAAACCCTGCTTTGATGAGGCGGTCTAGGCCAGCTTCGGTGAGGCCTTCCATTTCAAGGTATTCCTTGGCTTCGTCCGCCGGCAGGGAAGCAATGTCCTCTTCGACCTTGGCGGAGATGGTAATGACCTGGGCCCCCTCTTTTTCGGCGTATTCCGTCAGGGCCTTCACATGGGGGTTGCCGGACGCATCAGCAGCTTCTTCTTCGGAAACGTTTGCTACGTACAGGATTGGTTTCAAGGTGAGGAGATCAAGTTCACGGATCATCTCCTTCTCGTCCTTTGTCATTTCCACCTGACGGGCCGGTTTGGCGTCCCCGAGGGCCTTGACGAGACGGGTCAGGAGAGCATTTTTCGCAGGTGCCGTCTTATCGCCGCTCTTTAAGAGCTTCTGGACCTTGAGCTGCTGCTTTTCCACTGATTCAAGGTCAGCCAGGCACAGTTCCGTATTGATGATTTCAATATCACGGATGGGGTCAATGGTTCCTTCGACGTGGGTGATGTTGCCGTCTTCAAAACAGCGCACCACTTCGGCAATGGCGTCGGTTTGGCGGATATGGCTGAGGAATTTGTTGCCCAAGCCTTCGCCTTTGGAAGCGCCTTTTACAAGGCCTGCAATATCGACAAATTTCATGCCGGCCGGAACAATACGTTTGGAATGGTATAGGTCGCTCAGGACCTGGAGCCGCGGATCGGGGACATCAACGATGCCGACGTTGGGCTCTATGGTGCAGAATGGATAGTTGGCCGCTTCAGCCCCTGCTTTGGTAATGGCGTTGAAGAGGGTGCTCTTGCCTACATTCGGCAGACCGACAATACCCATTTCGAGGTTGGTTGAACTCATGGATGATCTCTCCTTGTCTAGTTAAGTTGACACATTATTATATCACAGCAGGGGGATTTTTTCAGCATAGAAGGACACTAGGGTAGGTAAGCGACCGCGTTGGAATTGATTTGGAGCAACAATCGTTCCGCTTCTCCACCATGACATTCCTTCAGTACTTTGTTCCTTATTTTATGGAAGCTTTTTGCAATCTTCAGTCCATATACACCCATCTACTTTATCGCCTACGGCCTCAATCTCCTTAACATACACAAACTGCGTTGGGAAACCTTCTTGCGCCTCCTCCCCATCTTTGGCAAGGTGCCCACCGCTATATAAAATCGCTTTTCCTGAAAAATTCTTCCTTTATGCGAAATAACGGGATACATCCAGTAAAGACCATAAAAAATGGGCACACCATAGACTCATGTGCCATTAGCAAAAAACGCTTATATGCCGCGGGTAAAAATTTATGTTCGAAGTATGTTAAGAAGCGACAAAAGATCGTGAGCGTTCCTGTTATTGTATCAGTTTGCATTTAACTTAATGATTAATTAAATGAATATTACGTTTTCTTACTTAGTTGGACTATGAATAAAATATATGTATTTATTTCTATTTTTACAGTCTATTTACTTTAATTATTATTTACAGTATAATTCAATAAATTACACTGTAAGTTCGGCGTTCAATATCTATAATTAAGCCTGAATACGGAGGAAAGAATCATGTCTGTGCCTATTTCAAAATCCATTATTCTGACAGTTCTTACGGCAATATCCGCTTGTGGTACTCGGCCGCCTTTCATGCCTCTCGCATCAGCTGCCGATCCCATCAACATTACAGATACATCAAACACGACCTGGCGTAATACGGACGGAGCTTATACGTTCAATGACGGTCTGGATTTTACGTTTGATGGATCCAAGGAAAGCGATAACCTGGAGGGAGGGATATTCGTCCAGTCCCAAAAAAATAATGAACATCGCATCCTTCATGCCAAAGGAGACCTCCGGATCACCCATAAAAATGGACCAGCATCCTATCGGGTAGGCGCCTGTGGAGCCTATATCCAAGGAACTAAAATTGAATCGAAAAATATTACCCCGACTTATGTTTACTTTGAAGGAGATACCATCCACCTCACGGGCACCTTTGATGCAGATGATCCCAGCCAATTTGGAGACAACAGCCCCTATGGCCTTTACGTCCAAGGGAGCCATTCGTCACCTTCTGCAAGCGAATACGACGCAACGGCTATTTTCAATAATAAAAATACTTATTTGACAGCTTCCTATGATTCCAAGACGAAACCCACCAAAGCCGGTACCGCGGCAAATGCACTGCGTGTTAACTATTCTTCAAAAGCAGAATTTAAGAGTAATGTCTATGCGACAACAAGCCTTAATGAATATAGCAACATGAATGGCAGTGCTGTCAGCGTGGATGTTGGGAAGATCATATTTAGCGGTGAGGAAACACAGCTAAATGCCACTTCAAAAAATACGGTTGGAAATGGAAAAAGCATTTATGGGGTCAATGCCCAGGGTGTTTATAAGAGCGGAAAAATTGCGGCTTCGCCCTATGAACAAGTCCAATTCAATAGCCCTACGACAGGAATATTTGTTACGGGTGAAGGAAAGCCCATGGTCTTTGGCATTTATACCCAAATTGCTGATGTTAATTTTACGGATAAAGTCAAAAACCTGACCATTGCAGCCAAAGCTATGGGAGAATCCGGTTATGACAACCGCTACATAAACGGTCTTTACGCCTGGAATCATGGGACAATCAATATCCAAGCCGAAAACACGACAATCACGACAGACTCCAATGACTCTTCCATTCCCTGGTATGCAAACTCTGCACTAACGGTGGCCGCCAATGGGCATATCAAGATTGACGGTTCCCAACTTGATATTGCATCCCATAGCGATGCAGATGATGTCATTGCCGTCTACGCGACAGGCAACCGTTCCAATATTCCTCCGAAAGACGATACGGTGACCTTGACCAAAGGAAATACCATCGACCTGAACGCCGATAAAATGACCCTTAGGGCTACAGGAAAAAATGATACTCCCTCTTACGCAGTCTATGCTTGGGGAATAAATGATACAGCGACCATCAATATCAACAGCGATGAAACGGGTAAGGACCAAGGCAAAACACTCAATGTAAATGGGAATGTTTATGCCTTAGGGGGAAATAATAAAAATGCAGAAGCCCTTATCAACATGAACTTTACCAATGCTGATTCAAGATTTCACGGCTGGTCCATGTATAAAAATGGAAGTGCCTCAACCGGGACCCTTAACTTCACTTTCAGCAATGGGGCCCTATGGGAAATGACAAAGAACTCCAAAGTCACGAACCTGACCATGAAAAACGACGGTATTGTCGATATGCGGGCTGACGGCAACGACTATAGCTGGATTTATGCAGATACCCTCTCTGGACAAGGCGGTACCTTCAAGGAAGACATCGATGTGCGCAGCATGGAAGCAGACCGCGTATATGTCGGCAGAAACTTTACAGGCAATCAGTATCTTGATATCTATCAAAAAGATGGCTACGTCCCGGAAGAAAATACGACAGAAGGCAATGGTCTTGTCCTTGCAACCGTCAATGGTGATGGTACCTTTACAGCAAAAGACAGGGAAGGGAGCCTTTTCTATACGCGGTATGAACTTCAAAGCAAGGAAAGTGAAGAAGAAGGCTATGAAACAGACTGGTATCTCAACCGGATCTACCACGTTGAACCAGAAGAAAAGCCGACACCTACAGTAGAAGAGACGGCAGCCTCCCATGGCCTTGTCTACTACACATGGCGCACAGAGATAGATAAACTCCTGCAGCGCATGGGTGAGCTGCGTCACAACGGAGAAAAGGAAACAGGCATCTGGGCCCGCGTTAAGGGCGGTGAACTTGGTCTCAACGGGAAATATGGCTTTGAAAACAAATACCGCCACTATGAGCTGGGCTACGACGAAATCACTAAAAAGAAAGAGGATGTGACCCGCTACCAGGGTGTTTCCTTCAGCTACCTCGATGGCGACGGTTCCTACCACAGAGGCACTGGCGGCAGTCATGGCGGTGCCCTCTCCTTTTACAGCACGGATATTCGCAATAAGGGACACTACCTCGATCTTGTTTTCAAAGTAGGCCACTACAATACGGATTACACTGCCTACGCCGAAGAGGGTGAAAAGATCCGCGGCGATTTTGCCAATACAGGCGTTGCCCTAAGTGCTGAATATGGCCGCAAGAAGTCCCTTTCCAGCGACGGTTGGTACATCGAGCCGCAGACCCAGCTCTCCTTGGGATATTTCGGCGGCGACAAGTATACGACCTCCAATGGCGTCAACGTCGATCAAGACGGCATCCGCAGCGCCATCGGGCGTATTGGCTTTAACTTCGGAAAAGATCTGGGTGAAAAAAGCAAGGTCTATTTCAAGGCCAACTGGTATCATGACTTTGCCGGTAATGGCGGGATAACGATGACCAGTCCGGAAGGGCGTGTCCACATCGACGAAGACTTCAGTGATACTTGGTTCATGTACGGAATCGGTACCGCCTTCCAAATGGGAAAGAACAGCCACTTCTACTGCGATGTGGAACGCAGCACTGGCAGCGGCTTCCACACAAACTGGCAATGGAATGTAGGCATGAGATTCAACTTCTAAGAGAAAACCGAAAAACTTCAAAGCGAACGATAGGTCCAAAAGTGCTGGAGAAAAGATTTGCGGAATTGCCCCCACCCCTTCCTGCACTTTTTATTCGGCGCACAGGATGCGCCGAGTCGATGAAATGACGTGTCCCCACTACTTAGGAAAAGATTCTTTTAAGAGCAATGGGGCCATGATGCATTGCAGCTGAAGCCCTGTAAAAAGAGGATGGAAGAAGAACCGAAAGGAAAAGAGGCAAAGGGTGGAGACCGAATTGAATGTTTGGTCACGCGGTCCTGCTGTTAGGCAGCACCAAATGACTTTTGGTCCTCCGCCTTGACAAGGCGGAACGAAGTTTTCCGTCTCTGAGGCGAAAGCACTGAAGGCAAACGGTCATGAGGCGATAGACTGTGAGAAAAAGTCCGAAGGAGACGCCAAACGGCAAAACAATTCAGTCACTCGCAGCAAAGTAAGGCCATCCCAGCCATCATACATCATGCTTCATTTTGTCGAAATAGCCACCGAACCCATGTAACGTGTTCGGTGGCTATTTTTTTATGGTGATTCTTTTTCAAATATCATCTACCTGCAGTCAAACGGGCACTGATGCGTATGACGCGTTATATGGCTGGCTGCCCCTTGAATCAGGGATGCAGTCCCCCACCATTTCCTTCGCTTCTTTCATAGGACAATGGGGGCACACAGATCCAGCAGACTGCCGCCTTTAGTTGCTGGTGCCTACGCGCTTACAGCCCCAATCCATGCACCAGCATCGCCCACGCCAGGGTATAATAGGTCACGACACCCACAAGGTCCGTAACGGTCGTAATGAGCGGGCCCGAGGCCACGGCCGGATCAATATGGATCTTTTTGAATCCCATAGGAACCATCGTTCCCACAAGACTTGAAATAAACATGGCAAGGATCAGGGAAAGGCCAATGCAGGACGATATGCCAAAGGCGGTAAAGGCATCGTAGGATTTGGCCGCATAGATATAAAGACCAATGCCAATAACGGCAATACATCCGAGAATAAGGCCATTGAAGAAGCCGGCGCCTCCTTCTTTGCGGATGAGCCGCCATTTGTCCCCCGGTTTCAGTTCTTCATCCATGAGGACACGGATGGTCACGGCAAGCGACTGGGTCCCAACATTTCCCGACATATCAAGAATCATGGATTGAAAGGCCATGATGAGGGTCAGCTTTGCCACGACGTTTTCGTATAGACTGACGACGCTTGAAACGACAAGGCCCAAGCCAAGGAGCAGAATAAGCCAAGGCAGCCGTTTTTTGATGGACGTTATGAGCGGTTCATTCAGGTCTTCTTCAGCGGACAGGCCGCCCAATTTAGCGTAGTCTTCGCCCATTTCGTCATCAAGGAGCTGTGCTACGTCATTTGCGGTTACAACGCCAAGGATCCGATGGTCCGACGATAGGACGGGGATGGAAGCTTCGCTGTATTCTTCAATCAGCTGCAGGCAGTCACTGATCTTTTCACTGGCATAAACGTAAGGGTATCCTCGCACGATGATCTCGCTAAGGGGAGTATCCCGTCTAGCAATGATGAGGTCCTTAAGGGAAAAGGCGCCGGCAAAGTGAGCACGTTCATTGAGGGCATAGATGACCGCAATTTCATCATGATCAGCCGCTTCCCGCACAACAGTGCGCATAACGGAAGGAACGTCAAGGCCTTCCTCTACGGCAACGAAGTTCGTCGTCATCCGGGAACCGATCGTATCTTCATCATAGGCGGCCAGACGCGTCAGTTTTTGCCGGGTCGCCTCATCCAAATGCGCCATCCAGGCTTCTTTTTGGGCACTTTGGGTTTCCTTCAGAAAATCGACGGCTTCGTCAGGCTCCATCTGGGTGAGGATGGCTGCTGCCCTTTCGGCTGGCAGGACCTCAAAAAGGGGCTCCTTGTCATCGACATATTCCATCAGGTCGGCAAGATAGGGAGGCGGCAAAAGACCTGCCAGACGCTTCCATTCAGGTGGGTTCAACAGAGGGAGCACATCGGCTATATCGTGATCGTGGTAGCTGTCAAGGGCCCGTTCCAAAAAGTAGGGATCCCTTTCCGTACGGATGAGCTTCAGGATATCCTGCACGCGATGCTGGTTCTTGTTCTTTTTCATGATGTGACCTCCTTTTTGCCATAATGAAAAAGATGGGGTCTCTACAGGCCCATCTACAGGCCTATCATATCGCAAAAATAGGAGATTTGCAATGTGAGGATGAATATAGAAGCAAAATATTCACAATTCATTTTCAAAATCAGGAAAATTAAAGAAAATAGGGTGATTTATAGAAAAATCAGGCCATTTGTAGATTCAAGTCAACCAGAAAAGTAAAAAAGAAGCGTACCCTATTTGGGACAATCCAAGTTACGCAAAATAGGGTACGCTTTCTCTAACTTTTTTCCGACAATCCTTGGAGCCCTTACCTTCCCCATCCTTTTCTAAGGCAGGGGAATCACTTCATGGTTCCAGTCAGGGCGGCATTTGTGACGATGCTGAATCTAAACCGCTGCCCGCCCCGCATGAGGCCCAGCAGGAACCGTTCGTCAGCGCGCACCCGCCCCATGACGTTGACGCTGGAATCGGCGGGAAGATCCGTAAGGGTCAGCTCGACTTCACCAGCATAACGGCCGGCAAGACGGTTATCGAGGGTCACCGTACCCTGCGGCCGGTATTTCATGGTAAAGGGCGGGATATCCATTCCTTTAAAGAGGACCCGGCTATTTTGGGCGCGCAGGACCTCTTCGGCCTCATCGGGCCGCAGGGTAAAGGTACAGGCGGCGAGTTTTTCATGAAGGGGCGTGATTTTTTCCGTAACCAGCGTAAGGGTAAGGACATCATCCAGTTTGGCTAGGGCGTCCAGTTCTTCTTCCGCTGCTCCGTCGTCCCCGATATAAAAGGCATCGGTTCCAAGGAGCCTCAGATGCTGCAGGGCCAGGGAAAAATCCAAGGTCCGATGCCTTTCAAGAGTGGGAAGTCCCTTAAAAAGCGGACCGCGGCAGTGACCAAAGCTCCGCACAAAGGCCCCTGTCCGAATGCCATAATGGTGGCAGCATGCATTTTGACGAGCCAAAAAGTCCGCCGACAGCCCCGTATGGGGGCGCGGATAAAAGTTGTGGAGCGCTTCCACGCGACTCAGGTCAACTCCTGCCGCCAGGAGGGACTGGAGAAAAGGTTCCGTCACGGTCGATGCGTTAAGAATAAGCGTCTTTTGGGGATGGCGTTTTCCAAACGCACAAATGTCATCTGCCGTAAACCCGTCATCAAGACGCAGGTGGGTCAGGGCATCAGGGATCTTCCGGCCCGGGACAAGATCCCCGACAACGGCCAGGCCGTGCGCTTGCGCCTCATCCAATAGAGCGGAAAGATCGGACTCAAACTGGTCCCCATCAGTCTCCGGAATATGCAGGGACAAAAAGATTCGGTCCAGCCCTTTTGCAGCGGCCGCTTCCACTCGGTGAAGAAGTTCCTCCCGCTTCATGCCTAGACCGGGATATAGGGAAATTCCTTTTTCCATGATGCCTCTCCTTTCATTTACGCAGGGTCCTCAAACCCCAAGAGCCAAGTGGCAATAAAGCCGCCCCCATAAGCTGCGGCAAGTCCTGCGGCGTACATCAGGGGATGGGTCGTACTCGGCATCAGGGGGAGACCTGAAATCCCCAAAGAAAAGGCCCCCACATGAAATGCCGCTTGGATTGCGCCGCCAATGGCCCCGCCGATGCAGGCTCCGATGAAAGGGCGCCCCAAAGGAAGCGTCACGCCATAGATAAGGGGCTCTCCCACACCCATCATGCCAACAAAAAGAGAAGAGGCGACAATCTTTTTAAGACGGGGATTCCGCGACTTTACATAGACGGCCAGCGCGGCTCCCACCTGCCCAGCACCAGCCATGGCAAGGATGGGAAGCAGGATGGTATAGCCGAACTGGTTGATGAGCTCGGCATGGATAGGCGTAAGGCCCTGATGGATCCCCATCATGACAAAGGGCAGGAATAAACCGCCCAAAAACAGTCCCGTTACGGCGCCTCCCCGCTCGACCGCTTCGGAAGCACCCCGACCAATCGTTTCTGCCAATACGCCGCCAACGGGTTGGAGAACGTACAGGGCCAAGAGGGACATGACAAGAATGACAAGCGTCGGCGTCACAAAAAGGTCAAAAGCAGGCGGCACGATTTTCCGCAGCTTCCGCTCCCCATAAGCGGCAAGAAGCGTGACCAGAAGGACAGCAATGACGCCGCCCCGCCCGGGCGTAAGAGGGCCTCCATACAAGGAAATTTCAGCTAACCCTGGATGGGAAATGAGGGCTCCCAGGATGCCGCCGATGACGGGCGTTCCGCCAAAGACCTTGGCCGCGTTCCAGCCAACAAGGATATTCATGGACTGGAAGATGGCGCTTCCCGCTAGGAGCAGGATGCGAAGCGGTGTCAGTGCGAGCAGGGAGGGATCATAGAACTTGATGATTCCTAACAGCCCCGTCAAAAAGCCGCAGCCCACAAAGCCCGGAATAAGGGGCATGAAGATGGACGCTACTTTGCGCAGGAAGGTCTTTGCCGGTGTGGCGTTTTTTTGCCGAATGGCTTCATGGAGGGCTTTGCCGTCCCCCACCTTTCCTTGGGCACCAAAAAGACCGGCTGCCGCTTGGGGCGTCTCCTTTGTTTCCTTGGGCGCTTCCGCACTGTCAAGAAGAGCCGAAAACGCATCGGCCACGCGGTTGACCTTTCCTGGCCCTAGGACAATCTGGAGTTCATCACCGTTTTGGTTGACGCCGAGGACGCCAGGAATGGCTTTCAGCTCAGCAAGGTCCGCGTTCTTTACCAGGTGCAGGCGCAGACGCGTCATGCAGTGCGTCACCGTTTCAATGTTGTCCTTGGGACCCACGATGGCGTAGATTTCTTGGGCCGTCTCTTTTTCACGAGTCATGGCGGGCCTCCTCCCAATGCTCAACAGCAAGGCGCGCACAGCCTCCTGATTCCCTAAGGGCCCTTTCCGCCGCGGCCCGGTCCATTCCGGTCACGGTCATGACAATGCGCGTTGCCCGTTCCTTTAGTTTCTCATTGGTTGCCTTCACGTCAATCATGAGGTTGCCCCGCACTTTGCCAAGACGGATCATGGTGCCCGTAGAAAGCATGTTGAGGATCATCTTTGTCACCGTTCCCGCCTTCATGCGCGTCGACCCCGTCACGACTTCCGGACCGGGAAGGCAGATGAGCATAAGGTCCGCAGCGCGAGCAATCTCAGGATCCTTGGAGCAGGCAAGACCAATAACAAAAGCGCCGCGGCGCCGGGCTTCTTCCATGCCGCCAAGGACGTAGGGCGTGCGGCCTGACGCTGTAATGCCCACAAGGACGTCCTTTTCCGTCAGGTCATGACGGGTAATGTCATTGGCCCCTTCTTCAGGTGAATCTTCGGCCCCTTCCCGGGCCCGGAAAATGGCTTCCTTGCCGCCGGCAATAAGCCCTTGGACAAGTTCCGGGTCTGTACTGTAGGTGGGAGGACATTCCGCAGCGTCAAGGATGCCGAGCCGGCCAGACGTCCCGCTTCCCATATAAAAGAGCCGGCCGCCCGTTTTGAGCCGGTCCGCAATCACATCAACAGCCCGTGCAATATCCGGCAGGATGGCCTTGACGGCAAGGGCCGTCTTTTGGTCTTCATCATTCATGACACGCATCATGGACAGCGTATCGAGTTTGTCAATCCGACTGGAAGCAGGGTTACGGGCTTCAGTCGAAAGTTTTTCTAAATTCAGCATAAGTTCCGACCTCTTTCAGGGGTATAATTAAGAGGAAATCAATAAGCCATTGGGCAGATTGCAAAGGAGTATCGCTATGCAAGCCATCATCAACAGCAAACTTATTTTACCACACACCGTCCTATCGGGACAGACGCTCCTTTTTGGAACCCATATCTATGACATCCTCCCAGCAGGAAGCCCCCTACCGGAGGGAACGGAAAGCATTGACGCCAAGGGGGCCTATCTTTCCCCAGGCTTCATCAATATGCACATCCATGGCTGCGGCGGGGCCGATACAATGGACGGAACCCGCTCCTCCATGGAAATCCTCTGCCGGAGACTTCCAGAATGCGGCGTTACGGCATTTTTACCGACGACAATGACAAGGGTATGGCCCATCGTTCAAAAAGCGCTCAAAAACGTTCGTAAGGCCATGGAAGTCCCCTGCCCCGGCAGCCGTGTCCTGGGAGCCTATCTGGAAGGGCCCTTTATTTCCGGCAGTTACCGGGGATCGCAAAAAGCAGAAGAGATTCAATCGGCCAATATGGAACGGATCCGTCCCTACTGCGACGTCATCAAGGTCCTTGTCATCGCCCCGGAAACACTTTCTTCCATGGCGTTTATCCATTCATGCTGCAAAAAAGGGATCATCGTTTCCCTCGGTCATTCCGGTGCAACCTATGAAGAAGCCAGCCGGGCCATCAAGGCAGGGGCCAGCCACATCACCCATACCTTCAATGCCATGAGTCCCCTTCATCACCGTAAACCAGGCATGGTCGGCGCAGCCCTGACGCTTCCGGTGGCAACGGAGATCATCTCTGATGGGCTGCACATCCACGATGCGGTCCTGCGCCTTTTGGCAAAAGTCAAGGGACCGGACCAGATTGTCATCGTGACCGATTCCATGCGGGCTGCCATGGAAGGCGACGGCATCAGTGAACTCGGCGGACAGACAGTTTACGTCCGCGGCGGAAGAGCGCTTCTCGCAGACGGAACCATTGCAGCAAGCGTCGACACCATGGAACACAGTCTCCATCATTTCCTGAAGGCCACAGGTCTTCCCCTTGCCGATGTCATCCGCATGGCAACGGTCAATCCCGCCAAGGAACTGGGCGTCTATGAGACGATGGGCTCCCTTGAAAAAGGCAAACTGGCCGACATGACCCTCTTTGACGAAAAGTTTGACGTGAAGATGACCTTTGTAGGCGGGGAAATGGTGTATCAGAAAAAGGGATGAAGCCTATCAGGAGGAAAAGGATTGCTGAACCGCTAAAGAATATACGCGGGAACGCCGACCAGCCTTGTCTCCACTCTATCTTATGCTTTGAAAGGAGTCCTCGACCATGTCAGAACTCACAAAAGAAATAGGTAAACGGATCCATGATTTCAGAAAGAGCCGCGGCCTCAATCAGGAAGAGCTCGCCCGCCTCATTTATAAGAGCAAGGCCACCCTCTCCAAATACGAAAAAGGCGAGATTGCCATCGACCTTGATACGCTCAAGCAGCTGGCCCTTGCCCTTCACGTCCGGATGGAGCAGCTCCTTCCGCCCACAGTGGAAGGATATGAAGAGCCGGAGCAGCATGGTATTCCCACCTTTTTCAAGGGCCTCAGCCAGTTTTACAGCTACTGGTTTGACGGCCGGAACAATCAGCTCACGCGCTACGTCTTTGATCTTCACGCGCCCCTTTCTCCCAACCGCCAGCAAGTGGCCCTCTATATGAACTTCAAGGATTGGAACCATTACCAAAAGGCGGAAAACATCTATTTTGGCTACATTGAGCATTTCGACGTCCTATCCATTATGGAACTTGCAAATGAGCATACGCCGACAGAAAAAGCGAGTATCCAGATTCCGTCATCCTTCTTGGAATCCGACACGCACTGGGGCCTTTGGAACGGCGTCTCCGCCCGTCCCTTCATGCCCGTTGCTGTAAAGATGCTCTTTTCAAAAAGGCCGCTTAAAGAAGACGAATCTCTTATTAAAAACCTGCGTATCTCCAAAGAAGATATTCGCCGTCTGAAATATTTCAATATGTTTACCGTAACCTAAGAAAACAGCAAAAGACCTGAAAAGAAAGGAAGGTTCTTTCTTCTCAGGTCTTTTTTCTGTGAGAGGGATTCAGTACGGTCCCTAAGGGGGAGAATAAACCGCACCGTTCCTCCTGATGGAAAGGGGCAATGCCCCAAAGCATTTCTGTAGGAGCACCTCATTTAAAGGTAAAAGACTGCCACCAAAAGATTACTTCATTTCAGCCGTTGCCTCAATTTCGCAGAGCACCCCTTTAGGAAGGGTCTTTACGGCAACGCAGCTACGTGCTGGGTTTGAGACAAAATACTTGCCATACACTTCGTTAAAGGCAGCAAAGTCATCCATACTGGCAAGAAAACAGGTCGTCTTGAGGACGTGGTCAAAGTCACTCCCCCCCGCTTCCAAGACGGCGCCGACATTTTGGCAGCTCTGCTCAGCTTGGCGGGCAATGCCTTCCGGCACAAAACCCGTCTTGGGATCAACAGGAATCTGTCCAGAGGTGATCACAAGGTCTCCATGAACAACACCTTGGCAGTACGGGCCAATGGCGCCCGGTGCTTTTTCCGTTACAATTTTCTTCATCATTATACCTCCTTTATTTGGCGTTATGTTTTTTTACAGCATCACGGATCCGTTCCAGACCGGTCTTGATGATGCTTTTTGGCATGGCAAGGTTGAGGCGAATAAAGCCTTTTGCATTATCGACAAAGAGGGCATCGCCACCTTCAAGGAGAACGCCGGCTTCATTTGCCATGAAATCAGGAATATTTTCGACATCGCCCAAGTATGGGTTCATATCGACCCAGGCAAGGTAGGTGGCTTCAGGGATATTGTATACAATCTTCGGAAATTCCTTGGTGAGGAAGCCCTTTAGAAAGGCAAAGTTACCGTCAAGATAGGTCTTCAGTTCATTAAGCCACTCATAGCCATGACGATAGGCTGCTTCATGGGCTGCAATGGACAGGGGGTTAACGTTCATAGCATAGCTGTCCGTATAGGCCACATAGATATCACGGAGGTGTTTATCCCGGATAACGATTTCCGCGAACATCAGCCCTGCCATATTGAAGCATTTCGATGCCGACGTGCAGACAATGAGCTTTTTATAATCCGGCATAATCTTAGCCATAGGGATGTGTTTTACCCCTTGACGTATAATGTCGCAGTGGATTTCATCACTGATAATCCAAAGGTTATATTTTTCCACAATAGCAGCGACTTTACGCAGTTCCTCTTCGGTCCAGACACGGCCTGTCGGGTTATGAGGATTGCACCAAATGAGAACCTTGGCAAAGGGATTGGCGGCGTCGCGTTCCAGGGCGTCAAAGTCGATGGACCAGTTGCCTTCTTTGTCCCACACCAGTTTGTTATGAATGGCGTGCTTATGGTTATAGTCAACGGGGTGCTGAAAATAACCATAAGCCGGTGTGTTGATGATGGCTGCATCTTCCGGTCCTAAGAGAATCCCAATCAGTTGATAAAGGGCAGGAATGATGCCCAGGGAAAAGCAAATCTCTTCCCGTGGGTAACGCCAGCCATACATCTTTTCGTTCCAGTTGTTGTAGGCTTCAAAGAAAGACGGCTCAAAGACCTGGCTATAGCCCATAATTCGTCTGTCAGCACGATCCTTGATGGCTTGGATGATGTCTGGACACATGGCAAATTCCATGTCGGCTACCCACATACGAATGAATTCATCATCCTTGAAGGGAAATTTCTTTTTTCCTTCAAAGTCATGGAAGATATACCCACGGAAACCATCCGTATTGAGGGCATTGGTGTGACGACGGTCAACGATTTCATCAAAATTATACATAGTAATTCCTCCTTACATAACAAGCTAAGTAACAGCGTGCCTTAGCAAGCACCCCGCGTTTCCTCGTCAATGATTTCCTGGCGGCGCTTCAAGAGGACAGCTCGGTCCACACGACCCGTCTTCAGGGCAAGGTAGCTAAGTGCGAGCGGAACGACAAGGACAATCAGAGCAACCACGGCATCTTGGGCCTGCATATCCTTCAGTAGCGTCACGGCCACCATAAAGGCACTGAATCCGCCAAGGATGCAGCATGCTTTATAGGCACCAAGGGAAAGGGGCAGGGAGCGATTGGCGAACTGTTCGGGGTAAAGTTTTGGAATCTTGATGCAGGCCACATTGAGATAGGCATTGATGAACATGCAGGGGATCATGAGCATGCTGATAACGTTGTTGAAATCCATCTTCGTAATAATAGGAATCGCCGCAAGGACATAAACCAGCAGGTAGGCACCATAGGGATAATGATCCTTGTTCTGACGCTTGAGGAACCCAGGCAGCCAGCCGTCATTACCCATCTGAATAAGGGGCTCGCGGATCATGACGAGAACACTTAAGAAAGAAGAGATGATAGCGCAGACACCGCCGCCGATGATAAAGAAGCCAAATAGTCCGTGACTGAGGAAGGACGAAGCAACAACACTGAGATTCTTGCCAGCAATCTGGTCATAGGGAAGGATTCCCGAAGCAACTAGGCTCATGAGACCGTAAATAACGGAAACAACAAGACAAGTATAGATGATGCCATAAGGAATGGAGCGTTTCGGGTCCTTGGCAATGGGCACAACACCGACAGGGCCCATTGTCGTTCCCTGGCAGGCAAAGCCCATGATGGCAACGGCGCTGATGATGCCCGCAACGCCGCCGTGAAAGAAGCCTCCGTCAACAGCAGGATCAAAGAAAACAGAAAAGTTGACTTCCGGAAGACCGAGGACGATGAAAAGGGCCATGGCCATGACAAGGAGGGCCGTCGCCACATTCTGGAAAAGGGTGACAATGCGGTTACCTCGAATGGTCAAAAGAAAATGAAGACTAAGAATGACAAGGCTTACAGCCATTTCATGTTCAATGAGAACCGGCCAGAGACTACCTAGATAGTGAGTCAAGGCCATGGAATAGCCTGTGAAACCGAAGGCCCAGATGACATTGGTCCAACCGCCGTAGCCCGTAAGGAGCGGGGAAAGAAGCATGCCACGCATACTGTAGTCGCCGCCCTTGATGATGAAGATGCTCGATAAGGCCAGATTATACCAATAAGCCAGGAGCATATAAAATACACACAAGATGGTGATAGGAACTACAGAGCGCCCTGTCAGCGCAATGGCTGAACCCAAGGTGACGAAGATGCCCGCACCGACAGCACCGCCCACACCGAGGCCGATGATGTTGCCGATGCCTATTTTCTTTTCTAATTTTCCACTCATGTGAACCCTCCTCATAGAAAACGGATATTTGAGCAATCTTGATTAGGTAGAGTTCAATGCGCATTACTCTTAGGTTGTCTCTATCTTACCTACTTCCAGCCGTCCGGTCAAAAGGGCCTTCATTTCCTGAAAAGAAATGGAAAAATTCTAAAGTTTCGTATAAAGAAATTTTAGGCCCTATTTTCGTATCTATTTTTATTTTTATTATTTTAAGGGGGAAAATCATGAAAAAATCAATTTTCTAAAAAATTGCAAGATTTGTAGAGTTATGAAAGATGAGTGGAGGGAGATAAGGCTCCGTCACGCTGTCTCGAGCCTCCGCCGGTCCGATGATACTAGCAGCTCGCGAATCGATTGGCGATGGACTTACCACCCTGGCGAGGCGAATCGATTTCGGAGAAATCGATCACTGAGGCAAAAGACCGTAGGGCGAAGAATAGTGCTGGGAGAAGTATCGTTTCTATATTTCATGGCAACAACAAAGCTCCGAAGAAAACAAAAGGTACATGAAGTAAAATAATTAAAGCCCCACCCCGAACGCGTGTCTTAGTTCGGGGTGGGGCTTACTTTATATTCTTTTTCTTTAGGTACGATACATTTTGCATCGTACTGTTCCCGTACTGTCTTTTCGCCTTAGAGACGGCGAAAGCCGTTCCGCCTTACCAAGGCGGGAGACCATCAAGTGAGGTCATAACATGACCTCCTTTATGGTGGTGGATGAGGAGCGCAGCGACGTCTCCTTACGAACGGTAGTGAGGACCATTCGCCCGGAGTTTCGAAGGACGCTTTTGGAGCGAAGCGGAAGTCCGAGAAACATGTTTGAGGGCGAATTAAGTTCCGCCCCCTCCCGAAGGGCGGTTTGGGGCGGTGCCCCAAGGTCTTTTGGTTCTATAATTTATTTTGGGGCGCTAAAGTGACCGTCCAG
>ULZC01003671.1_pt1 | contig 42220 bp, 62 predicted proteins | sample 1962771 | NCBI WGS metagenome assembly ULZC01 (sample SAMEA4835880, study PRJEB28245) | human gut metagenome | biome: gut microbiome; material: fecal sample | place: Denmark | collected 2008 | reverse complement strand
ACCGGCAAAACCGGTTCGGGGGTTCGAATCCCCCTCTTTCCGCAGAAGACACTGAAAATTAGGTATTTCCAAAACATCGTATTTTATCCAACTAAGTAGAATCCTGCACATTCTTGCACATTTTTGCACATTTTTGCACAATTCTGCTTGCAAATAGCTTGCAAATGATAACAACGAAACTATACTTAGATACAAGAGCGGTCAAGGACGGAGAGCCTGCACCGCTCAAAGTTGCCATCACGAAGAAGCGACAGGCAGCTTATATTCCTCTTGGTGTCAAATTGAAAAAGGAACAATGGGATGCTAAGAAGCAAAGAATAGTTGATGCACCAAACAAGCAGAGATTGGAAATATTTGTCAAGAACAAATTAGTAGAGATTGAAAATGCTATATTGGAACTGCAGATGAAGGGAGAACTTACTAAACAGACTTCAACGCAGATAAAGAATAAGGTTGTGGCCTATCTAGACCCTGATGTTAAGAAGAAAGACTTATTTATAAATAGGTATATAGAATATATGAATAGTCGTTCAGCACAAAGGACCAGGGAAATATATGCAACCACTTTGAAGAAGATGCGCGATTTCGATAGCAAGGTAGATACCTACGCTTTTGAAGATATCTCAAAGGATTGGCTGAAAAGGTTGGATGCCGAGTTGGTAAGACAAGGGTTAAAGAAGAACTCCAGGAATATACATTTCAGAAACATACGTGCCGTTTTCAACGATGCCATCGATAACGAGATAACCAGCCATTATCCGATGAGAACATTCGATATAAATCCGGAACAGACAGAAAAACGTTCTCTTTCTGTAGATGAACTATGTACCTTATTTAATTATAATGTGCAGCCATGGCAGCAGAAGTACCTGGATTATTTCAAGCTTACATTCTTCTTGATCGGGATAAACCCTGCCGATATTCTTAATTGTACGGATGAGAATGTTGTAGATGGAAGATTACTGTATAGACGAAAGAAGACGGGAAGACTGTATAGCATCAGACTGGAACCGGAAGCTATACAGATAATAAATAGGTATAGAGGAAAGACAAAGCTAGTCAATTTCTCAGAGAACATGAGAAACTACAAGCAATTTGTGTGCAAGGCAAACAAGGGACTAAAGGCAATAGGCCCTGTCACTAAAGAAAGGAACGAGAAAAAGAAAGCTCATGATTTTCAGAAGGAATATCATACAAAGCATAATCCTCTGTTTGAACACATCTCTCTGTATTGGGCTAGGCATACGTGGGCAACAATAGCCTTCTCCATAGGAATACCCGAAGAAATCATTGCCGAAGCATTGGGACATTCCCATGGAAACAGGACAACAGCTATCTATATTGACAAGAGTGTTGCCAATATAGACGCTGCAAATAGAAAAGTATTGGATTACGTTCTATATAAGGAGCAACCAAAGGACTAACCCTTGGAAGCTCCTTTCGAACCAATTAAATTATCAGACCATTGGCCTTCATGAAGTTAACCATTGCCCTGTTCTGTGGCAAAAGGGCAGGGATATCCATTCTGTTAGCCTTATACAAGTTGGTAGCAGAATTATACATATCCCAGGCAGTTACAAACTCCTTATCGTGATAGGCCTCCAGCATATCCTCTGTAAAGAGTGTAATCTGTGACTGATTGAGAGGGTAGGTGATATTCTCACGAATAGACTTTCGTGATGTATCTGCCTTTACTCTTGTAGCAGTCATCAAACCAATGAGCAAGAACATCTGTTCTGCAGTAATACGTGTCTCCTTCATCTTGGCAATACGCTCACGATCAGTCTCAATAATGTGACGAGCATCGACAAGCCACGACTTCAAGGTGTCAAGCATTGCTGCCACATTCATACCGGAACCCTTCTTGCCCTTTTCGGAATAGCTGGACATATACAATTCCGGCGATAGCATACACTGATTGTGACATATCATCACATTCGGACCGAATCCAATCTGAATGCCCTTCTGATGGAAGGCTACGGCCACATTAGTAGTAGTCTCATCATTATCAAAATCAGTGATACGAATATTGGCATAAACTCGGCGGAGAATATGCGCCTCTACCGCATGCTGACCTTTGACCGCTTCCACTTGTGGGAGGAGAACCACTCCAGGCGACTGACGGTCTCTGTTCTGTGCTGCAAACATATCATAAACCTCCACATTGTAGCCGAGCTCTGTACACTCATCAATTACCTTATTGAAAAGGTCAAAGTGATAGATGCCACGGAGCGGATTTCCGTAAACATCATCCTCACGGTGTGTGCGACTCAACTGTTCGAGAGTGATTGCCTGAGTCTTGGCTTTCTCGAAATCAAAGAACTTGTCTTCATTAACTGAAGAAGGAACTGCTACCATATCCTCGGCAGCCTTACTCAAATTTGTTGCTGTTGTCATAATCTTTAATATTTTAATTGGTTACAAATTATTTCAATGGAATGCCTGCTTCTTCAAGAAGCTTGATTCTCTCTTCCTTTGTTGCTTTTGTCAAGTTTGTCTCTTTGACAAAATTCCCGGCAGAGTCTCTTGTTATAAGAAAAACATAGTCGGCATGATTGATCCAGCCTCTCTGACACTCCTCACGATAGGCATTGGCCTCCTCGTAAGTCTCAAACCCACTCTTTGTGTCATACATTGAATCATCGCGGGTAACATATAAGCTACTAGTCTTCATTTTTAATCTCAATTATGTACATTAATTCTTTATCTAACACATCCTTCTCTTGGTAAGGAGAATCGTACTTATATACGACTGCATCATCAAGATAAGTTCTTACTCCCTTCATGAAGCCATCTTGTAACACAGAGTTATCTGTTATGTAGGCTGCCAGGAAGAAGCCGTTTCGCTCCTGTGTATCTCCTAGGCCAACTGCACTGAAATGACTTCTGAAAGTAGTACCCTGCAACTCGTCGAATGAATACTGTATCATAAGTCTTTTCATCATTTCAAAAAATACTGCTACTTTAATTGCTTTCATATAAGTGACTTGACCGTGTTGTCGAGGGCTTGTTTTATTAATGTTTCATTGCTAAATCTACTATCGCAACGACAAATAGAAAAATTAATCCGTTTATTAAAAGAATGGTACCCATATCTACTTAAAATTAAAGAAGTCCTTAATCTGTTTCTTCTCGTCATCGCTGGCATTCAAGATGTCCTTCACTATGAAATCTGCAAGCGGAGCTAATACTGTATTCATAGCATCAATCAGTTCACCCTGCGCTCCAAGTTTAGAAAGGACACCTGCATATTCACAAAGAAATTCTTGTGATGAAATGAATCCCATTTCATAATTCTTTTTGATTTCCTTAATTTCTTTCATCTTTTTAAGATTTTAATTGGTTCAACATAATCTGTGGTTAGTCAAAATAACCACTCTTTCTATATGCAAAGGTACAAAAAAAATGTGATATATGCAAATATACCACACTTTATTTTAGTTAAAAATATTAAATTTAACTCACTGAGTATCAAAGAGTTATACGCTCTTGTAGATACTGCTTAATGTAATGATTTTTGTAGCTTCGCCGACTTTGTCAATCAGATTGGTTACGGCTTCATCCACTTCGCACAAAGCATTATACACATCGTTTGGGATATTTCCTGTCTCCAAATCATTACTACTCATTTTCCAAGTTTGGTTTAGCTGCCTTGCAGCATCCACCATTAATTTAATGTCCGTCATATTTCTAAATTTTAAATGAATATCCTACTAACTGCCTGGCAGAGCCATCCCATCATATAGCAAGGCTCTTCGTCTTTCAAGTCAATACCTAGTGATTCGCAGATATGAGTGACAACATGAAACATTTCGTGTGTGGCAGTATTCACGAACTCATATTCTGATGTGGTCCTGCTAATAGCAACCACACTCTTTCTACCTGCAAGATTGGAGTAGGTTAGCCCCGTGTTCGGTATTCCTCGTAAACAATGCTCCCTTGCGCTTTCGACTGCCTTTTCTGTGCAGCCAATCTGCACAAGGGAGTTGCATACCTCATCGGTATCTGCTGCTTTCAAACCGTAAAACACAAGAATCCTCCAATCATACTTCTCTAGATATATCTCTTGACTTATCATAAAATATCATCCCATGGAATGCCGATGCCATTATGGTTGCAGTCGGCATAGAATCTGTTAAAGATGAAGCCATCCTTCTGGTCGGTATCATCAACCATGTCTTTCACGAACAAAGCCATGTGAGCTTCGTCCTCGATGGAAGACTTATAGAAATCAGCCTTAATCATATTTGCCACATAGACATGATCATAGCCTACATTATTTTCAAGCGTCACTCCCTGCTTGGTAAGGATGGATTCAACCTTATCCTTATCCATGTATTCAACCTCCTCATCCTTTTTGGTGACTGGGTTGTATTTTCTCATCTGAGCGACTGCCCACTCGCAAGCCTTCTTGTTGAAGTGCCAGCCGTTATATCTCAGATATGCTATCATTCCTTCTGGCTTCATATCGTAAGCATCCAAAGGCATTCTACATTTTCCCATAGCTTTTTCTATTAAGGGTGGCAGGAGAAATCCCCACCACCGAATTAAACATTAGTAACGTCCACCACCACGGCGACCATAGTAGCGTCGCTCTCCATAGCGGTCTTCGTCGCGCCAATCGTCATCGTCCCACTTGTCACGATAGTCTGGCATTGGCATACGATTACCCATACGCTCACGCTTCAAACTATCCAAGCACTTCATAACCTTGCCACCTGCTCGAACCATTTCCTCGCAGTTGTCAACAAGCTCATCGAACTTGTTTTCCGTAATTTCTACCATATATCCCATAGCAATTACTTTTTAAAATTGTTACCGCTCAAAGCCTTAGACAGCATGGATTCAATATTGGATAGCGTTCCCTTCATGCCGCTGACCTCTGATTTGAGGTTACTGATGTCTTTTTCCTGCTGCTTTTCCTTAGCAATCTGTGGGTTGATTCTAGTGAGCATTTCCTCGCAGGAGCTTATGACTCCATTGTGGTAATCTACACTTTCCACGACTCCCTTTGAATGTCGCAACATAGCATCAATCTCGGCGCACATAGCTTCTCTGCTGTCACTGACAACAACACCTTCATTGCCGAAGTTCACTATCTGTGCCGTAGATGGCAGCTTTTCGAAATTGACCTGCTGGTCTTCTACTTGCACCTTAACATCAACGGTCGTCTCCAATGTCGGAGTCTGTCCTGGCACGTAGCTAGGATATTTCTGCTGAGGATTGCTGACCGATATTACTTGACCGATTCTTAGAGTCGGCTTTTCTCCTCCCTTGTCTAAGATGTAGAAGAGAGAAGACTGTCTTAGTCCTTGAAACATTTTCTTTCTCTTTTAAAGGGGCAGACTTTTCAGTCTGTCCCATAGTTAATACTCTGTTAGCCGCCTGTAGGCTGCTGAAACCCAAGCAGTCGGATAATACCGCTCTTCTTATTGATGTATGCCAAAGCCTCCGTAGTTTCAGAAACGCTAGCTCCCGTCACTGCATTTCCCGCATGATCAACAACTGGCACCTTTGTTGTACCGGAAGCTGTTCCGCTAGTGTTGGCAGTTCCGTTAACAGTGGTAGAGCCACTATTTGGAGTTACGATTGTGACAGGAAGTGTCGCACTTGCAGCGGCAACTCCTTGATGTATCTTCAAGAGTACAATGCACTCGCAAGGCAAAGCATTGTAGTAGCAAGGATTGATACCATAATCAACACTAGCATCTGTGACCTGTTGAGCATTTGTCTTCAGTTCATAGATACCTCCTACATCAATACGTTTGATTTGGTTTCTCTGACCGATTGGAATAAATGGATTGAATGGATATAAAGGGAACATAGTTACCTCCTTTCCTAACAACCGCATCCTACAGTTGAACGAGAAGCCGCTACATCACCTGCATAAGCTCCCATGGCGGCAGCAGTATAAACGTCCTTGTTGAATACTCCGTACTGAGGGTACTGAACACTGATGGTATTAGGTAACTTGCACTTGATACCAGCCACCTCCGCCTGCAGTGCAGCCAAAGCTGCATTTACTGGTGTGATGACCTGCGCCTGATAAGACTGCAAAGCCTGTGTCTGATGCTCGTTTGAAATCTGAGCAAGCAGAGCACTATTCTTCTCTCTCAAAGCATCGAGCTTATCCTGCATTGCCTGTGTCTGCATCTGATCCAACTTAGCCAAGATAGACTGATTGTTAGCATCTGCCTTGTCACGGAGCATCAAAGCATTGGCATTTGCCGTATCATTGATGGCGTGGGTCTGCTGACAGATAGACAACTTGAGGTTGCCATCCATAGCAGTTATGGCGTTGTTGGTCTTGCAGCAGCATTCTGCCAACTGAGTAGCGATGGCATTATTACCCTGCATGATAGCAGTCAAAATCTGATTAGCATTCATGCCCATCTGATTGCCGAGGTTGCAAATCTGCTGACCTAAGCCATTGATTGCAGCCATGACTGCATCACTTGATGTGTTGAGGGCTGTAGCCAAGCTCTGAACATCAAAACCATTGCGCTGAACTGCCTGCATGATAACGGCAGTATTGGCATCATTGTTAAGCATTGGCATAACGCCGCCCTGTCCGTTGGAACCCATGCAGCGATTACCTCCGAAGAGTCCCATACCATTATTGCCCATAAGGATGAACAACAAAAGGATAGCAAAGATGTCTTCACCCCAACCATTTCCGTTTCCACGGTTGTTCAAGAGTGCAATAAGACCTGGGTCAACACCCTGTCTCTGCATGAGTGCAGGAAGCATAGCCAAGATTCCATTAGAGCCTGTGCCGCTTGTGCCGCTCTCTGGATTGAACACGTAAGTTTTACTTTCCATATCCCGAATTTTTAATTTAACCTTAATATTTAACTAACACTATTTGTAACGTTACGTGTGCAAAGTTAGAAAATTGTTTTGAAATAAGCTATAAGACTATCATAGTTTTCGTTAGTGGCTCTGAATCAGTGGTTTATGGTGATAGTAGGTAGACTCATTTTTTATCCTCTTAGAACGGAAGAATTTACTTTGCAAACAAAAAGGGCGACCGCTCATCACGAATAGTCGCCCTAGTTATCCAAAAATAAATCTTAAAACCTTAATTAAACAACTTTTCTAAGAACATTTCTTTTTCTTCCTTGATATATATAATAAGTACATAACTATGAGTATAAAGCAGAACCAAAACATCTGCCCCGTTTTTAAGAATATCTTCTGCATACTTGACAGAGATTTCTCTTTTATAGAAGGAGCGTTAATCTTATAGAACTGAGAGGTACCAATCTTTGATAATGAGTCACATCTTTCTCTGTAATATATAAAGCTATCTTTGTATGCTTTATATGTACTGATGGTATCGAGTAGCATTCTTCGTTCCTTTTCAAATAAATAGTGACTCTCGTAATGAAAACGATCTTCACCAATCTTATTCCCTTGCGCATCATATCGGGTTGCTGTGCTATCTTTTACATAGCTGCTATCTTTTGTAGCCTTTTCTGTTTCTCGCTTTTGGATATGTTGCCATTGCTCGAAGGCATAAGACAATCGGGTAGTGAAGAGGGAATCGAACTTCTTTTCACTCTGCTTGTCTGTGATGAAGGTTTGTGCAGTTACTGCTCTAGGAGTACTGCACCCTAAGACAGAAACAAGCGCAAGACCTACCACTAGGGTAATGGTTGCCCATTTCCAAAATCTTATATCATACCATTTCATCATTTATTCAATTTTAGATTACCATACGTAATGTAGCTAAGTCTGCGAAGCCACCCTTTAAGAAAACCTTTCTGGTCACCGACTGCAATTCTCTTTAGATAAGCTTTTCTATCCTTCTTGAAGGCTTCGAATAGTCTTTCTCCATTGGATTTATTAATGGCATACAGCGTCTTATTACCGATGATACCATCTGCTGTGATACCTAATACAAGTTGCAGATGTTTTACCGCTTTGCTGACTCCGCTATTATAAGCGAAGTCTACTAGCATATTGGCTACGCTCTGATCCTGTATTTTATCTGCCTTGCAAGCATTCCAATAGTTCTGCTTGAAAACTCGATGAAAGTCTTCCTCAGTAAGGCGTTTTACATCTTCCTCGTTAAGGACACCATCACCATTCTTATCATACCCGACTCTCCTCCAGGTCGCAAGGGTGATGCCGTATTTTGTTGGACCGCCCTTATCTTTCTTGTTATTTGTGTATTTGTCCGTTTCCCAACTGAGGATAAACGGAACGAGTTTACTAGAATCAGCCATGTTTACTTCTCCTCCTCGCTATAATCATTTCTTTGAATAATGCAGCCAAATACAATAATGCTTACTATAATAGCTGCCACCATAATAATCGCTAACATCATATCTTTTCCTCCTTTTCCGTGTAATTTAGATAGTCTGACAAATATGGAAGCTTCTCGATAAATTTGAAGCGCATGAGATAATAGAGGAAACTCACTATATACCAAGGTGGTGTTCCCTTTCGGAAAATCTGTTTCAAGTTTTTAAGAATATTGCATCCGTAGAACCATAATACTAGGTACGAGATAAAGGAAACGCATTGGACCGAGCCTTCCATCTGTCCTTTGAATCGCCCGATTGCATATACTGCTGCGCAAAGAACGAAGAAAACGGTAGCGTGACCGATGCACACAACTGCTTTCTTCAACTCGAAGTTCTCTCCTTTTGCAATCATGCCACTAAGATAACCGAAAATAAAGTTGAGGGTGAAGACGATCATAAGCGAAGACAACTCGCCTTCAATCGGTTTAAGATAGGCGAGGAGTGCAAGAACTACGCCTACAACAATATCTTTAATTCTATCTGCCATACTATAACTATTTGATAATTAAACAATAACGCTGCAAATATACAACAAAATATTTAATCATCAAATAGATTTCACGAAAAAGTGCAAAACTTTATTCTAACATATAAAAAAGAGAGGCAATCACTTACCTCTCTTACTCAACTTGTAAGGAATACTTACATGTTCAACTATTATTTTCTCTTACTCTTAATGAAGTGCAGTATATCCCACTTCTTAAAATATCGGGTGTGCCCTCGCTTTTTGCATTCTCCGTTCGGAATGTCACCTCTAGCAACCATTCTATTCAATGTTGCATCAGAAACGTGAAGTTTCTCCTTGACCTCCTCGGTGCTCATCATAGGATTGAGCATATCTGGAATGATGTCACATAGTCTATCTAGGTCATCATCACTCATTCCGCAAGCGGTGACCTTCTCACCATTTCTCTGTTGCTCGTCAGCTTTAAAACAAGCATCACTCAGCGACTTAAAAGCCGTTCCGAGCATCTTATAATTCAATATCTTTCCCATTATGCACAGATTTTACGTCCTAACTTTGACCTGCTGATAAACAAATCAGTAAAAGAGTACAGATAGAATATTGCCGTTACTACCATGACTGTAAAACAAGAATCTACCATATCTTTGGTGGTATACCAGCTCCATTCCACAATGTGAGCCGCATTGATGCTTGCAAAGTAGAAGAATGGAATGCGGTATCTCCAACACAAGAAGAAAAATCGGCTTGCTAATATCAAAACCATTGGCAGGACGTACACCATAAAATATATGTAGAGATAGCAAGTTGCATTCTCCGCATAAGGGATGAACATTTCACGAGGATGCTGAGAGAATTCATAAATGCCGTATGCGTGAAAGCACATAAGCGTGATAGGAACGTACTTGCAAAACCATCTGAAAAATTTCAGAATCCTTCTACTATACCGATTACCATGTCTCATCAGCAAATCCATAACCTCACTGACATCTTTGTCTTTCAACCACTTTAATAGGTTGTCTTCGTCTTCTTTATTCATAAGCGTTGATTTTAATTAAATGATGGTGCAAAGATACACTCTTTTGCACAAAACCAGCGGAAATGAGAATATTTCTGTGTTAAACTTTATAAAAAGTAACAATCTGAAAGTAGATGGTTGCAAAAATAGCGTTAGAACGGCTTTCTTGCCAAATTCTAACGCTATTCCTATATCTACTTATCAGTGTTTATCCTATCACAACATCAAGGGTCTCCATATCAGCGAACTTCAAGCCGCAATCCTTAGCAGCCTTGAAAAGCTCTTTCTCTTCAACTGCCTCGATGGCTACCTCTACCTCGGCATTGGCAAGGTCTGAGAAGTACTTCTCTGTCTTCTGCTTCTGATTGAAGAAGTACTCATTGACCTCAGCGAACTTGGCTGAATCGTCCTTGGTGTATTCGTAGCCCTCATTGGCGTGCTTCTGCTCCAACTGCTGGCACTCCTGGAGCTTGCGCTGCATCTCCTCGAACTTATCGTCCTTCAAGCTCTGCTGCGCTTCCTCCACATCCTTGTCGTAGGTATCGGCTACTTGGCGCAGTGCCTTCATATTCTTCCAAACTCGCATAGCGGCATCATCGCTCATTGATGATGTCTTCAATGCCTTCAGTGTCTTGTAGGCTGCAACAGCCTCGATTGTCTTAATCTTCTTCATAATTGTTTCTTTATTTTTATGTTTAAACTTAATTCATTTTCTCATTTAGCCTTGCATTTACGAATTAGATAGCAAAGGTATCTGGTCAACAAATGTATTTGCTGCGTAAAGCATGGCTTTATAACTTTTCCCTTCCAGTAAGGCATAGCTACCTATATCAACTGTGATAATCTCATTAGGCGCAATATCTTTGTTGGTTACAGCCCTATACTCGCCAAATTGGAAAGCAGTCGTTTGAGTACTTGTAGAGAACCTAATATCAATATAGATTCTTTTATATGTCGTAGAACCAACATTCTTCAATGTAACCTTTTGGGTTAATGCCTGATAACTTAACTTCAAGTCTCGCAAGTAAGCATTCTGAGTTGTTTCTATTATCACTTCGTTTGGTACTGCTGTAGGAATTGGATACCAACTTCCTGCTACAAAATTAGGCCTGTTACTGTTGTCATACTTAGCCGTGGAAAGAAAAGGAATGGCAACGTAAGTTCCTGTAGCTAAATTAGAACCATTTCCACCGATTTGCACCTGAAAATTACCATTGCTTACAGTGTTTGATTCTGTCCTAAAATAAACAGGTTTCCCACTTTTGAACAGAGCGAAGCCGAAATAACAATCTTTCGTTATACCAATATCTTCGAGGTTAACTCTATCATCCTCACCTACGGAAGGCTGACGGAATCCACAAGACCCCGACACACCTCCATTGGTTGTTGCCCTTGCTGTAGCAAGAAAACCAAAAATTGGACTAGTAGCTCTACTATTGTATCCCCTAAAATCACCCAAGCGATAAGGCTCTGCACTTCCTCCCGAAGGTCTCTCATACGAATATCCGTTATCGTGATTTTCGTCACCATCTATAAAATAAGCATTGTACAAAGACTCTAGAGTGTTATAGCTTGGAACAGAAATTCCATAGTTCCCGTCCCTAGCCTTATACCAATTATCGGGAAAAGGTGAAGGGTAACAGGTTGGTTTGTATTTTGCCCACATATTTATCTTGGCGGACTTGCACAATGTAGCCAAATCATTACTTGATTCTCCCAGCACCGACTTAACATCATCGATGGATATGGGGGGGGTAATCTTTCCGTTATTTACACTCATATTTCTTTCTTTTTTATCGTTATACTTTTTTTATATCTACTACATATCGAGCATAATATCACTTAATGGGAAAAGACCCTTTACAACCCAAGTGCCATTTGCTATCACGTATATCTTATACGATTTTCCACTTGTAAGATTTGTGAATCTGACAGTCTTTGTTTCACCTGCATTCATCGTTCCTACCGTATTCACATACTCTCCTACGACCATACTCTGTCCCTTGGACGGGTCGGTCTGATATACGCAATATACAGCAACATTTTCTACTGTAGTGGCGTTATTCTTCATCTTCAGCGTTACGATGATTCTACCAAGCTTCTGCTCTGCCGTAATCTGTGCGAAGTTTCCAGCCACGGCTTGTGACTGGCTGATGATGGAGAGCTGCTTGCCTCCTGCGAGGTTTGGGATGACGTAACAAGTCATCTGATGAATGGTGTGGTCACTGGAGTAGTTGAATGAGCAGAACATCGGGAAGGCAAGGTAATCGCCTACCTGAAGGGCGTTCTTGGGCAGCGGCACGGTGAATGTGCCCACGCTGGATGCCGTGGTGATGTACATAAGAGTGGACTTGCTCTTGTCAGTGATGATGTAGCCGAAGTACTTATCCTTGAATGCGGCGAAATCGAAATAGCTTATCTGTAAGCCATCTGCCGATACGATATTGTGTTCCGTGAGTATCTGATTGGTATCACTATCACGGATGAACACGTTGGTGGATAGATAATCCTTCACCTCGGGATTGGCATTATGAAAGTAGCCTCTGAAATCACCCAAGCGGAATGGCGCAGACGCACCGCCAGTAGGCTTGTTATATAAGGTGGCATATCCATTATTTACCTTCGAGTATTCCGCTACAAGGTCTTTCCAGTTGCTCTTGCCGTTTTCTGCCGTAATATTGATGCCGTAGTTGCCATCCTTCGCCTTATACCAATCATCGGGAAAGGGTGATGGAAATACAGTAGGCTTGTACTTCGCCCAGACGTTAATTTTCGATGATGTGCATAGGTCTGCCAAGGTACTGCTGCGGGTCATTCCGAGACAATCCGCAACATCATCCACGCTCACTGGAGCAGTGATTTTGTTATTAGATAGAGCCATACGCTTAATCTTTAAAACTTAAAACACTAGGCAAGGCAGCTCTATAAGAGCCACCCTGCGTTAATACTTACTCTGCTGCCTCGCTAGCCATATTGGTAGCGATAGCGGAATCAACCTCCGCAATCAATGCTGACACCTCACTGAGCTTGCTCTGAGGGATGCCGCTGATGTTGTAGGTCAGCTCGCTGCCGTTGGAGCTGGCATTGGCATTGCCGAGATAGTTACCATTTGCATCACCATAGATACTCATGTTGATGCTGTCGATGTTGCCACCAGTCTTGTCAACATTGTAGGTGATTTCTACTCGATAGCCGTCCTTTGTGTAAGTGGCGGTTGTCTGTTCACTCTTCTTGTTAATCTTTAAATTCTCCATTTTCTTAACTAATTTAATAAATTAATATTCTTGTTATCTAATCTCTTCTTGTTGCAGTCTTTCTTATCTCCACTCAATCGCTGAACCTCTGATTCGAGGAAGACCACCCGAGCCTTCAACCTGCTGACCTCATCGCCCACCTGCTCGATAGCACCAAATGCCGTTGCAATCAGCTTCGGAGACCAGTAGTTTATCTTGTAGTAGCCCTTCTCGTCCGTCTCCACGATGTCCTTTAAGTGAGGGTTGCACAAGACGTGTTGGGCAATCCAACCGATAGACCTTGTATTGTCCTTCTTCCAAGCAAAGCCATAAGTGCCACCCATCGCCTTGATGATACCCAAGTAGTCCAGCTTCCGCAAATCCTGCTTCAAGCGGATGTCAGAAGATTGATAAGCTGTAACTCCACCTTTAGCAAGACAATTACCACCGATAGTAGTATTACCACCGATAGTAGTAGTACCAGCAACATTAATGTTACTAAAATGAGCATTACCGCTTTGATATATATACCAATAATTAGAACCATTATGACTACATATATCTTGAACTTTCACCCAATTACTATTATTAGCATTACCTAAATATAAATCACCACCACTACCTCCAATTCTAGCTCCACTATCAGGAGTTATGGTTGTAATACCTGGAAATTTAAGTGTACCATTACTTCTTTTATTAGAATAATATGTAAATACAGTTCCATCGGCTATACCTAAATATATAGCATTAGCAACAGTATCATATTTAAGACCAGCCCAATCACTATACTCCCAGTCGACTGCTCCAAAACGAATAGCAGCACCAGTATTAAATACTACTTGGTCTTTTATAGCTGATATACGAGCATTAGCATTTACATTATTATTTAATATTATAGCTCCGTTTTCAGAATCACTATTGTTTATATATATAGTTCCATTAACATTACCAGTACCATCAAAACTTTGACCCCAAATAGTTCTTGCTGTTGCAAGTTTGGTTGCAGAAGCTACATTATCAGAAATTAACGCTAATGTACCATTATGCGATGGCAAATAAACTGAATTTCCATAATTACCAGTAGTTTGTAATCTAGTAGAAAAATCATGTTTACCGCTATTATCATTATGAAAGTCAATATATTTACCTACTTCCATTACTCCATCGTTTTCTATACTAGGTATATGTCCATAGGGTGCAACATTACTGCCATTAACTTGATAACCATCAACAGTATCAGCATTGCCAGCACTACTAGCATAATTAACACTAATATTACTAACACTTTTAGTTGTTCCACCAACTGTTATACTAATTCCTTTATTAGAATTAGATAGAGCAGTAAGAAGTCCGTTAGCATGAATACCATCTACTGTATCTGCATTACCTCCATTTGCGGGAAGAGTAGTAGGTATTTGACTAGTTAAAGCTAAAGTACCTGTAGCTCTAGGAACAGTTATATCGTATACTATAGTTTCTGCACTAGAATTTGTATTATACCATCTAAAATGAATTTGCTCATTTAAAGCATCATCACCTACTGCTATTTCTAAAGTTCCAACATTTGAAGTAGTTTCTAAATGTCTAATCCATCCACTATCACTATTTGAATTACTATTATATGGGTCAGCAAATGCTATACCATTAGAATAAAGAATCGTTCCACGGCATGTAGAATTAAATGTTAATCCGCTAGGCATACCTGCTACAAGAGTAAGTCTATTATTATTACCTCCAGCAGTACCTACACCTTGAATCCAAATACGCTTGTTATTCATAACAAGTTGTTTATCAAGGTTTATATTTGTATTATCAAACCATAGCTTAGCAGCTTTAGTTTCATCACTATTATATATTGCTATACCACTTACATTGCCATTATTGGCAGATTTAATACAAAACGTACCACTAATATTGTTGTTACCAATATAAACATCGTCTCCTACTAAATACCAAGTTTTATTAGCAAATTTAGGATAACGACTATCACTAAGTCTACTATCATTAATAGTAACATAGTTTGCTAAACTTTGATGAGAAGTAAGATAAGTTCCTAAATCTACAGCAGTTCCACCAGTAGCTGCAATAGTTTTAGTAACACCGTTAATCTTAACACTATGTGTATGACTAGTTGCCGACTTACCACTAAGAAGTGAATCTACACTACTTTTGGTATAATAGTTAGCAAGACTTTGGTGAGAAGTTAAAAATGTAGCACCTTTAGTAAATGTAATACCCTTTCCGCTTTTAGATACAGACGTGATAGCATTCCCACTTCCACTTACAGATATTGCATTAACGTAACCATCAAGTGACTGATGACTAGTTAAGAACGTACTACCTTTAACTACGCTGATAGTAGTACCATTCTTGGTGACAGACGTAACCGCATTACCGCTACCGCTGACAGAAATAGCAGTAGCACTACCACCTTCCAAGCTGGAGATACGAGAATCAAGAGCCTTGATGGAGTAGGCAGAGGCAATCTCACTCAGCGATTCTGATGTAAGCTTCAAGGCATTTGAATAACTCTTCACACTGCCGTTCAAGCCGCCACCACTGGATGATGATGTCCCAACACCATAGGCAGAAACACCACCACTAGTATAGAGGTTTGCCACCTCGTTAGTCGTAGTGTTCGTAATCTTCAACGCCTTATTGGTTGCATCATACTCCATCTTTATGTTGCCGATGGAGATGTACTTTCCGTCAGGCACGATGATACTTCCGTTAATATCGGCAGTACCGTTAAACGAGTTACCCCAAAGCTTGTGAGTATTCGTGAGCTGAAGAGCCTTTTTCGCTGAACCGCTTGTAAAGTAGCCCTGCAAGGTGGTGATACTCGTCTTGTTGGTGGATATGCCCGAAGCGTTCACCCCTTCTGCCTTTTTCGCTCTTGTTACTTCGTCAGATATAGACTTATTGATTCCATCAACGATACCACTTAAAGTGTCTGTCTGCGCAATATTGGCGAGGAAGCTCACCACCTCGTTCCACTTATTGATAATTCCGTCCGCAGTCTCCTCGTCAGTAGTCATAAGGGCGTACCAATCATAGGCACTATCCCAATGAGTTACCTTCGCAGATGAAATGCCGTCCAACACAGACTTATTGCTATGAGTATGCTTTGCTGATACCGCACCATCCCAAGCCGTCTGCTTTGTCGTTGTTGGAATTGAATATCCAGAAGCAAAAGTAACAGCAAATGTGCCGCTTGTTGTGATGGTCTTTGTTGCGCACGCCAAACCTGTAGGGAGGGTAAGAGCCACTGATGTAACAGTACCCTTATTGGTAGTATAGCCCTTTGCATCAATCTCCGCTTTGGTATAATAGCTTGCGAGAGACTGATGAGCAGTCAGATACCCAGCATCGTTGGTAAGCTGGCTTACCTTCGTGATGCGGTCAGTGATTTCTGACCACTTGTGGGTATGCGCACTAGGTGCGAATGTTGATGGTTTACCCGTAATGTTATTCCAAGAGAGATTCAGACCGCCAAGTTCTGTGGCTATGTTGTCAATTCGGCTGCTGAGAGCCTTGATAGCATAGGCATTCGGAATACTAGTCAAGTCTGCATCCGTATAGCTTCCTTCTAAGATTCTCGCATAGCTGATTACGCTTGCAATCAAGCCGCCACCACCCGTGGTAGATGCTCCTGCTCCGTATGCCGTGATACCGCCTGTGGCATAGAGATTACCATCAATCTTGATAGCCTTGTTTGTGGAATCATACGTGAGCTTAATGCCATGGAAGGAGATTGTGCCCTCGAATGTAGCATCGCCCGATACGCCAAGTTTAGAGAATGGAGCATTTGGCTTCAAAGACACAAGGTCGGCAACGCTCGTTCCTGCACTTCCTTCCTTCCAAGTCGGCTCGAAGAAGATGAGGTATGCGCCAAGATTCTTTTCGCTGATGATAAACGATGTAGGATCTGCGTGAACCTTTCCGCTCACGTCCCACCATATAGCCCCGTTTGCAAGGTAGCCAGAGCCATCGAAGCGGATGAGGGAGGTTGCAGGGGTAAGATTTCCGCTATTATAGTCCTTATCCACCATCTGACCGCCCCACCATGTTGCGATGCTCTTCTGTCCTCTGTTCGGGTCTATTGCTCCGTTGATACCGCTCTGAACGTTTCCGTCTCCGTCTCTCAGCGCAAGGAGCGTTGTCATTACAAGACCACCGTCAATATCTGTAGTCTGACCGAGCGCATCCTTGAGATACTTGTAACCTGCGAGGTCTGTGATATTCTGCTTCAAGTCACCATATATCTTGCTAGTGATATAGGCGTTTGCCAAGCCAAGTTTGTCATAGAATGCGCTGTATGCGGACTGAAAGTTGGTGAACTTCGTTCCCACGGCTGAGACGATAGTAGCCTTGCCGTTGGTATCAGCCTTATTGTAATTTGTAGATATATCTGAGAGATACGTAACGAGTTCCGTTTTGGCACTCGTGAGGGTAGCAAAAGCGGTGTTGAGGTCGGTGAGTTCCTTGGTGTCCTTCAGTACCTCTGCGTTCTTCACCTCATTGTATGACTTCTGTGCTGCCGCAAAATCATCCTCAAGTCGCTTAGAATCCTGCGCCATTGCTGCAATCTCGGAAGGCTCTAGGTAGCCATCGGTAACATAATTATCGAATTCCTTCTTATTATCAGTGACCGTCTTTCCGAGGTTCTTAATGTCCGTCTGTGCGGTCAGTGCCGCCTTCTGAGCATCTTCTGCTTCCTTTTTGGCTGCGTTGGCAACGGTATCATCGGTGTATTTAGATGCTTTAATCCAATCACCGATGGCGAACTGAGAACCTGCTGCCTTGTTGGTCTGACAGCGCAATACCTCATTCTTGTAGGTACTGCCGTCAGAAGGATAAGTGGCATTAACCCATATATCGCCAACCTGATAAGGTGTCGTAGGCTGAACGCTGAACACCTTCATCTTCCCGTTTGCGGTCTCCTGTGCCATTCTTGCATCGGAAAGAGCTTTGGCGATGTCGGTATCTGTAATGAGAGTCCACTTATAGGTGTTGCTATCCTTGGCAAAGCGGTATGCCTTGCCCGTCTTTTCTTCGTAGTAAAGGTCGCCAAGATGGATTTCTTTATCCTTATCGGTCTTCCAACTGATGGCTGGGGCATTCTCCAAGGTAGGCACACCCTCATAGAACCACGTTTCGATAGCACCATCCACCTGATTCTGCAATTCGCCAATCTTCTTGAAATACTGAGACAATTCCTTGCCATCCACAGTGGATTTAGCGGAAATCTTAGCCTTAACAGACATTTGCTTAGTGCTGCTATCATATCTGATATAAGAGCTGCCCTCATAGCCATTCTCCTTTGTAGGTCTATCGCCTACATACATATCACCATAGACGTTGAAGAATGCCTTGTTATTCTGCTTATTCACACCATATTCCACGTACTCCCTATTGGCAAAGGAATAGCTGTTGATGCCGTGATAGAGGCTGATGGATGGCGAATAGGTATCTACCGCCGAGAAGATAAGGCAGTTCTGACGTTCTATATCGGTTCTATTACCGCACTGGTTGAGCACATCACCTTTAGCAGGTACGTTGCTTGCCGTAGCGCAATCGGTATCAGAGAGGTCGATATAATGATACTTCTTTCCTTCCAGCTCTACAGGGTCTTCATCACGACCGATTACCAATCGCCAATAGAAGTGATTGCCAGCCTTGTGATAAGTGCCCTTGCGAACATTGAATGATTCCGAGCGCACTTGGTCGTTAACCGCGAAGTCGTTATCTACCTCATCACCATCCTGCTCTGCTAAGAAATAGCAACGATAAGCCTTCTGTGACACATTATTATATGTCACAGTAACCTCTTCTACCTTATGAGCCACCACACCGCCAGCAGGAGAGATTATCTCCTTACCGCCAATGGTGGATGTTTTATTGATGACCAGCTCCTCGAAGATAGCCTTCATTCTTACCTCCAAGTAATCTGTGATGAGGTGCGAACGACCTTCTGCGTCTGGAGTCCACGAGCCTCCGTTCTCATTGTTGGAGTTACCGACATGCAACCCACTAAAGAACTTCTGCACCTTTTCCCAAGTGATAGTTCCTTTTGCGGTGTTATCCAGCAGCCTAGATATAAACTCCATCCTAGAGCGTCTAGCAGAATAAACGTTACTATCGGATGCAGGAGTGGTATCGTTCATGCCAATTACATAGACACCTCCACCATTACCGCTTCCAGTGCCGCCTATCTGCATTCCATTCACCTTGATGGAATCAACCTTGTCTTCCAACTTACCCAACCGGCTAGTAGCTGCCTTTTCGCCAACCGTGTACTGAGGGTGGTCGTAAGGGATATCCAAAGGTATCTCCATTCCGATGATACGAGAGTTTCGGTAGTGCTTGCCATCCGCAGCCACCTGCGCAAACATATCATTAATCAGCTTTACCTGTTCACCGAGAGGATGGTAATCGTATATTCCATCATTGTAGAACTTGTCGCCATCCATCGTGCAGGTGAAGTTTGAATTGCTGATCATGGTCTTCTGATAGTACTGCTTCGCTCTATCGAACAGAGATAATTGAGCAGTAGGGATGAGGTCCGTATCTGTAATCTTGGTTGCGTCCCAATTGAACAGGAAGAACCTATCACCTTCCTTCGGACACATGACACTATCGGGAAGAGTTCTTCCGTAAGTGTCATTAGCCACTATCTCGAAAAAGTTCTCCTTGTCGATAATCTTGAAACTAACATCGAACTCCATACCCATGAGGGCACCGCTAGTGAACTTGATACCTAGAGTGAGGTTGCTCTTTATCCAACTAGCTTCAAAGCTTTCAGCGAAGGAGTCCGTTGAACCAATCTGCCAAAACGTCTGTGTAGTCTTAGTTCCATCATCGTTATCAACAGTGCTATCGTAGGTCTTGATTCTGCTCACCCTGCATTCAACCTTCGGGTATTCTTCCTCGAACATCACGACACCTTCGATAGCCTGCTTGTCGTTCTTCACGACATTCACATTCTCCAGGTAGCCATCCTTGGCATAGAAACCATCACTATCTACTTCCTTGTTAGGGAGCATGAGGTAATCGGTAGCTACACCATCGGTGGTGACGTCCGCATCGGCACCAGTGAAATATCCCTTCGGAATATTTCTGTCTGAGCCGAATGCGTACAGTCTCGTAATATAAGTTGACTTAGATTCCGAATAGGACATAGACAGAACATTAACATCCTGTTCGAATGTTGTCTGCCCTTCCATTTCGCAATATCCAAGGTATATAATAGAGCCATCTATCCACCACTCGCAGTTGAGTGCGTCTTCAGAACAGATGGCGTTGAGAGCATCGAGAATGCTGATAGAGCCGTACTCTATCAAGAATCTCTTCTGAACATCGAAAGCCTTGTTGTTGTACGTAGTGTAGTCAACAGAGAAATCCTCGCCATTATACGTAAGACCTAGTGCCTTTAGGTTGCCGAGTATAACGTTCATGTGTACACCTACAGTTGTGGTGAGGTTGAAGGAGGTCTCGTTGGCTCCGTGCTGAGGGCGATACTTGCAAATCTTATTCTTCCAAGACATATAGTAGGCATCCATCTGCATTTCGTAGTCGTAGCCATCACTATCATTGTGCTTAGGGAAGTATGATGATGTAAGCTCAAAGTAGCCGAAGTCGGGAATCTCTACGGAGTCCCCAATCTCGAAATAGATAGGAGTAGCCGTAGTGAACTTCAAGATGATGTAGTGGTGGTCCATAAGCTGATATGACAGCTTAGAACCCTCACCGAAGTCCTCTAATGTGAAGAATACCTTGTTATTTCTCTTAATCTGAATCATTAGCTTGTATATTTACTTGTTTCACCTCTGTCACTAGGGTCTGGCTCGTTGAGCTTTAGGCTGAACTTTGCCATTTCCCGAATGCACTGACTAAACTGAGTGCAGGAGAGATAGATGCACCGATACCACACATTAGGCTGGAATCGGGTGCGGATAACCAACTCTCCCTTGGCAAGAACCTCCTCGCAGAACCTAGCATAGTTCGTCAAGAACGTATCTGAGTCATTGGCGGTCATATTGAACGGCAGCGTTATCTCCCTCTCATCCAATCTAGGATTGTGCTTGATAACCGACTTTCCGTCCTTTGAGCGATACTTGTTGCTGATGAACTCCTTGTTTGGTGCAGGGGTCATGAGCGCACTGAGGGCAGTTTCGTCTAGGAAGATGCCCCACGTAAGGTAGGCATCATTACCATTTATGTAAAGTTGTCCTTTAAGCATAACTATTTAATCATTAAATAACCTCATAGGCTTCGCTGTGAGCCGCTTTTTCTATTGTTGAGTATAGTTGTAAGGGTTGACGAGCGAAAAGCCTATAGAGGTCAAATATCCTTTAATCTTCTGTTCATGTCATCCAGCTTAGTTCCGAAGTCATTGTAGGTGAGCTTTGAATACTTCACGATGTCTTCGAGATAGCTGTTTGTCATAATCATCATATTTCTAATCTCCAATACTGCGCCATTGGTTGAGATTCCGAGTGTAACGATGCTCTCCATCTGTGATATGGTGGTAGTCATGTTCTGAGCGATTGACTCTCCTGCAATCTGCAGGGCGGTGAAGCGACCATTCAGCTCGTCCGCGGTATCTTGCCCCATAGATGCCCATCCTCCGCTTGTTGCGGTCTGTGATGAGGATGAGGAACCAGTGTAGCCTGTTACCTTTGCCCACTCGTCGCGTCTCTTCAGACCTTCCTGGACTATATCATCGTAACGCTTGTAGAATGCATCTACATCTTCTTTGGTTAGCTTTCCGTTTTTATCCTTCATAGCCTTTGCCCAATCATCGTAGAGTTTCTTCAAGTCTCCATTGATAATGTCTTCCATACTGAAAGAGAGAAGGGACTTCTGCATCTTTTCTGCGAAATCATCTGCCATTTCGCTAGCAAAGTCGCTACCATCCTTCTTCATGTCCATAAGGTCCGTCAAAAAGCTATCTCTAATTCCACTGAAGGAAATCTGAGTAAGGTTCTCCTTGAACTGCTCTGACAACTCTTCCAGCTTGCCTGCTTGGTCTATGTAGTCATTCAACTTCTCCGTCAGACGCCCACCATAGTTACCCTTTCCTGTGTTCTCGATATGCTCCCAAATGGCAACGTTGCCACGGAGGAGCTTCATTTCCTCTGGGCTGAGGGAGAAGAGGTCGCCATTGAAGTCTGATTTGACGTTCTTCTTGATCCAATCCATCTCGTCACTACCGAAGCCGCCCCAATAAGCGTTCCATGAGTGGTGCGAACCATGATAGCTTGCCTGCGCCTTTGCGATGTCGAGGTAGTTCTGATTGGTCTCCTGCTGATTCTTATAGGCTTGCTCGTAGTATGAGGTTGCCTTGGAACCATAGGAGTTTTCCATTGCGTCAGTCAAATCCTCGATGGATTGCTGCAAGAGGGTATTTCTGTCCGTCAGTCTTTCGATGGTATCATTGACCTTCTTTGCATTTCCATCTCCACCGAACAGACTATTAAAGCCACCGAATGAAAGCGTGTTGAGGATATGAGAAACGTTGTTCCCGATACTCTTCAATGGCTTCATAACGATGTCACCCGATAGAGCATCATCGAGGATGCCCGTTACTGCGCCAAAGACCGTGTCCATGAGGTTGCTGATGAGTGTTCCGAAGCCATCTTTCAGAATATCGAGGATGCCGAGTATTGCGGAGATTATTTCACCTGCCATACCGTTATCTCCTAAAGCTTTCGTCAGAGATTTGGCTGCGTCACTATCTTTACCGAGCAACCCTTGGATGCCCTTTGCTAGAGTGTTAGCGACGTCCTTCTGCATAGTGCCACCGAAAAGCTTGTCAAGCCCTAGAATAGAGTTTCCTATGCCTTTGAGTGACCCAGATGTGAGACCCTGCAAACCATTTTCAAGCTGCTGAAACTGAGAAACTGCCTTCTGTGCAGATGTCTGCAAGTCTGATGATGCCTTCTGAACTGATGAACCGAACTCCAAAACGTTGTTAGATGCGGTAGCAAGTACGCCCTGCGCTCTAGATAGGTTGGCTTCAGCCTTGTTGATACTTGTCTTGTCACCGCTCTTCTTAGCCTTAGCGAGGTCTTCCTGCGCCTTGGTGACAGCTTTTGTGGCTTCAATCTCTCGCTCCTGTGCATCAATATAGCCCTGCATTGCTGACTGATAGGAGTTGATGTCGTCAGAGACTTTCTTAAAGATGTCACTATTCCAGATGGTGGCAGAGCCTTGTAGCTTGGAGATAAGTTCCTGTATGGTCTTCTGCTCATTAACATCTGTTGTACTCTTTGAAAGCTCTTGCAGCTTCTCAATAGTTGGTTCCAGTTGGTCCTTGAACATAGCACCGAAGTCTCCGAAGATACTTCCCCAATCGATGTTCTGTCTGATGGCATTTATCTCGATGGTTTGGAGGTCCTTCTTTCTCTGCTGCTGAAGGGAGAGCTTCTCGCCTTTCGTCTGAGCCTTGGCAATCTTCTCTTCGTACTCCTCGGCAATGGCTTGCTTTTGCTGATAGAGTGAACCATACTCCTTCAAGTAGTCGCGCATAGAGGTGAGTGCTTCCCTGTTGACCTCATCAAGCTTCTTGTTATACTCTTGGGTAGCGAGGTCTCTAGCCTTATTTAGGGCATTGGACTGAGCAGAGGTAAGGGTTACTTTCTTGCCAGCTTCCTTGTTTTTCTTCTTGAACTCTGCTTCCTGCTTGTCAATCTCGGCTTTGCGCTTGGCATAGTCGTTCTTGATTTCAGCAATCTTCTTCTCCGTGCCTTCCTGCATCTGAGATATATCGGTGTCGATATTTTCCTGCTGCAGCTGCTTCAAGTCCTCATTCAGTTCCTCCTGGGCCTTCTTGCGGTCTTCTGCCTGCTTCTTGGCATCGGCGGATGCTTTCTTGGCTTTGGCAGCGTTCTTCTTGGCATTGGCTTCTGCCTCTTCCTTCTCACGGTGTTTCCTCTTGGCATTGTCATCTGCCTTGGTCTGCTTGGTGTTCGCCGCATTGGTGTAATCCCATCCTCGCTGGGCAATATCGTTTGTTGACATCCATTTTCCATTGACTAGCGCACCAGACTTCTTGTTGTTTGCAAGGTCGCGTGCCAGAGCAGAGAAGTATTTACCTAAGCGTCCCAGTTCCGGAATATTCATATTCTGCATCCACGATGGTATCTTGGCATCGAAGTTAACGTGGAAGTTGATGTTGTTCTCGGAATAGTTCTGCATGAACTCCTTGACACGGTTGTAGAGAACGTGTACATCCTCGCCGGCACCCTGGAGTTGTTTCTGCAAAGCATTTATCCTATTCTTGGTAGATGTGGCCTTATTTCCGAAATCCTCGGTAGCATCTGCCGCCCGGTTGATATTATCTGCCTCTTCACTATGCAGTTTCTTTGCAGCTCGAAGTTCGTAGAGATAACCAATCAATGCCTTCCTGGCATCGCTTGTCTTGTCTCCTGTAAAACCGAAAGCATTAGCAAGCTTTTCAGATTCGGATATCAAAGAAGCCTCTAACTGATTGTATTGCTTCAGATAGGTCTGATACTCCTTGGAGTGCTCATTCAAGCCAGCCATCTTCTGTGTTAGGTCATCAAACTGCTTGATAACCGAGTCAGATACGATGTTCTGTATGCCGACGGCTATACCGCTGCTAGAGGTTCCATAATCCTTCAACTTACCCAAAAGGGCTTGCTGAGCGCTATCAACACGGTTGTTGTATTCTTCATTAGCCTTGGAGATTGCATTGGCTCTGTTGCGCTCTGTAGCCTCCAGCTTGATTTGCTCGACGAGTTCTTTAGATTTATCTATCTCCTGCTGCTTAACATCCACAAGGTTGCTCTCGTCTTCCTTGATCTTGTCAATAGCAATTCCGTAGTTGTCATAGATGTTTGACAGCTCCTTGATGGTGTCCTTGTAAACCTTGGAGCCTTCCTTTGCAGTCTTCAGAATGGAGATTAGCGACTCGACCTTGCTTGATGCCTCATTAGCGCTCTCTGTAAATTTGGAAGTCTTGGTGGCGGCATCCTCAGCGCTATTGCCGAAAAGATTGAACATCGTGACTCCAGCTGCTACTGCACCAAGAACCAGACCGAGAACATTTGAAGAAGAGACCAAATTGAACAGAGCCATGGCATCCTTGGCGGTTGTGATAGACTTCGCTAAAGACAAGAATGCTTTCGCACTCTCCCAAGCTACCTGTGCCTTAGATATTGCTATCATCGATATCACCGCAGCCTTGTATGCGCCATACGCTGCAACGACAGTCATAAGCACCTTGCCTACTGTATCCCAATTCTCAATGAGGGTGGAAACGACTCCCAATCCGGTATTGATAACACCCTCCTGGGATTTACCTATCTCGTTGAACTTCTTCTCAATGGCATCCTTAATGTTGCTTATCTGACCGATAATAGTCTTGGACTGAGCCTCCATCAATCCACCGAACTTGCTACCCTCGGCGGTCATACTCTGCATTGCCTGGATGAAGATGTCACTGGTAACCTTACCTGCCTTGATTTGCTTCTGTACCTCTTCGATGGCGTTGGTAACGTCAAGCCCCATAACCTTGGCTATCTCATCTGCGATAGGAATACCTCGGTTGAGGAACTGGTACAAGTCCATTGTGTCCATCTTACCCTTGGCGATGGTGGTGCCGTAAAGCATCACGAGGTCTTTAAGGTTCATACCCATACCTGCTGCAACGTCTCCCAATCCGATAAGCGTCTTGTTGACATCCTCGGCCGCTACGTTGAACGCAAGGAGCTGCTTGGCTCCCTCTGTAACGTCTTCGACCCCGAAAGGTGTCACGGCTGCCGTGCGGATCAACTGCTTCATGAGAGCATCAGCTTTCTCCTCAGACTGCAACATCGTCTTGAATGCCATTTCTGTCTGCTGGAACTGACCGCGGACCTGCATCATCTGATTGACGAACTTGCCAATGCTCCAACCGCCAATGGCAATGTTCATACTGTTCTGTATATTCGAGATTACATCGTCAATAGAATTTCCGTCCTTCTCAACCATCTTAGCAGTCTGATGAACTGCGTTCTGAATGTCTCGAAAACCGGAAACGACCTTGGCTGTCTCGACTATTGTATCGAATTTAATGCTTGGCATAATGTTCTATTTTTCCTTGAATTTATACTCTGTTATAAAGAATCGCCGGGGAAACACCAAATATGAGTGTTCGATATGGGAACTTTACGTGCGTGCGCAGGAAGACTTCGGTTAAATCTCGGTCTCGGACTCTATCACCGCCTTCATTACCGCCTCCTTGTTGTTGCCATCGATGACCTCTTCCCCTGCTGCCGGTATATGGGCTTTCTTCCTCTCCTCGTCAGACAGATAGATTGAAGTAATCTTGTCTTTAAGCATGAGAGTCAGGTTGTTATACGATATTCCCCATACCACGTAATCGAAAGTCCATCCGTATCTTTCGCAAGCAGCATCTATTAGAGTTCCCCATATTGTCTTGCCCCCGAATATAAAGCTATTCTCCGACTTCTTTGCTGCGTTGACTTTTGCCATACGCTTCGCTTCTTCTTCCATTCCTGTTTCTTTGGCTATTGTCTGGTATGAGTTAGCCTTAAGGATGATGATGAGAAGAGTGGCTATATCCTCGTTGGAGCATTCTTTAAAGATTAGCTCCGTCTGCTTGCTTACGCATTTGGAGTCTAGTATTTCGTTCTTTGTATTGAGTGAGTGATATGCAATCAATCTGCAGCATGTCTCCCTTTTGGTGTTTGCAACTCGCAATGCTTCCAAGAATGGATCAGCTTGAAGTAACTCTTTGTCTAGCTCCAAGCTATCTACCAACTGCGACGTTAGGTACATCATGCCCAGTGTAGTAGGGTAGATGTTAACGTGAGCGTGCTCAGTATCAAAGCCTATCGGCATATCTGTGAGCGTATTCGATATAATGATTCCTAACTCTTCCATATCACTCGAATTTAAATTGTTGGCACCCAAGGCAGGACTCGAACCTGCGTCTTTCAACCAGCTTTTGAAGACCCTGGATTTTTTTGCATGCGACGGACTATTTGGTCTCGCTCTCCCAACTGAGCTACTTGGGTAAGTTGCCGGCTGATAACCCTCAGTCGGCGGAAGGGATATTAGGATATGCCTATGTCTCTTCGTAAGTTTCCGTGATTTCAGCAGGAGCGGTATTGCCATCCTGCGGCTTCTTGAAAGTCAAGGCATATTTTTCACCTGCTCCCTTTGCGGCAGTGATAACACGCCAGCGGTAAGCACAATAGACGTCCTCGCTCTTTGAATTGACAGTCTTAGCCACCACGTCACCCTCTGGGATGAGAGCTGCGTGCGTGTACGTGATAAGAGCACCGTCCTGAGTCGTATAGGCCTCTTCTGCGCCGATAGTAGTGTTACCCATGTAAACGCCAGGGAGCTCGGCGTCTTCCGGTTGGATAGCCAAACGGTAGTTACCCTCTACGATACCGTCGATGGTCTTGAATGGCTGCGACTGGTTCTTCTTGATAAAGAGCTGATATACAGCCTCGTAGGTAGACTTCTTTGTCTTGCGGTCAACAATTCCGCCACCTTCCTCAACCTGGGTCATAGTATCGCCTTTCGTTGGAGTAACAGTAGTAGTGCCATCCTTTGGAGTTGGGAGCTTAGTCCACTCGTTCTTTTTGCTACCTACCTCTTGAACGTAGATAGTACATTTGCCCCATGATGTTACTGACATAATTTAATCGTTTATGAGTTTATATTCAACTTGATTATTTATTACATGTTCTCCCGTGCTTGTTGCATATACCCTCTGCTCAATAGCGTGGGCTGCATACTCGCTCGTTCTGAACGTTTCCAAGAGATTCCAAGCCATTTTGCAGATTTCGTCAACTCTGATAGTGTTCTCCTCAAACTGCCCATCTACGTCCTGGTCTTGTATATATATATTTACATTTATAATCGCCGTTTGAAGCTGCGTTCCCTCATTAGCCAAGATGGAGATAACGACATCTTCCTTATGAGAATTATGCGGTCTCATCGTCTTTGACAGCTTGCCATTGACGTTGTTCATGAAACCGCTTTCGTTGATGTACCGGTAAACATCTGTCTTAATTGCTCCGTCTGATTTCATATCTTCCACTTGTTTATTTCATTAACTGCTGAGTCTATTGCTGTCTTCACACGCTGCTCTACAATGGATGTGGCCCATATCTTCGTTGATGCGAGGACATCCTTGCTTTCCAAGGCTTCCACCTCTCCTGCGTATTCCATTCCGGCAACGACAACCAAAGCATAAACCCTGGAATATTCCTTAGCAAGGTCATTGATCATCTTCTTGCCCTTTGCAGAGCCGTCTGTGCCACTGAGAACCTGCGAAAAGGCTGATTCCATATATTTACTTCCCTGCTCGTACACGGCGAAGCCTATAGAGCTTCTTAGGTTGCCCGTATGGTCTATCCAGCTTTCTTTGGCAGACCTGTTACGGATTCTAACCACAGATTCGTCTCCTAGCTTGCTCAATGCCTTAAGCACATTCTCCTGTATCTTCCTTGCGGCTCTTTGTAGGAAGGCATCAAGAGCGGAAGCGCTGGTTGTCATTCTTATGCCCATATCTTACACTGGAGTTGATAACGATGAAATCCCTTGACCTTGATAATTACCTCCTCAGCCCCCAAAATTTCTAGCTTGATAAAATCCCCATAAGAGAACTTTTCAATTCCTACGGGCAAATTATGCACTTCGTAGGAGTAGTAATCAATAGAACCGTCAGATGTAACTAACTTGTTAGCCTCGCCAGCAGGAACTACATCACAAGTGCAGCAGAACTTCCACTCGGTCTTGCCCTGGTGATAATTTCCATCATCATCTGTATAGCCAGCTACCTTCTGCTGCCTGTATAGCTTTGAGGCATGAAAACTCAATAGACTCATCAGCAATTAATGTAAACTGTCGGCTTCGGAGTAAGTGAAACCTCCTCCTCGCCGATAGAGTTATATAAACGATTGACTTGAACTAATATAGCCTTTCGCTGGTCTTCCGAGAGGGAACCTATTGATTTGTCCGCTTCGGAGAAGCTAACGGCTTGTATGAGAGAAAGCAGACAGTCGGCAAGCGTTCCTTTGTAGGCGTCACTTCTGGCAACGTCACCAGTGAACTCTGATTCGATATCGAGGTCACGCTTTATGCAAGCGTTTTCCACGAAACCATAGGGGATAGGGATGTGTACCTCATCCACCAAAGCTTGTCCGACCGTCTTCATGATTACTCCTCAGCTTTAGCTGCGTTATCCTTGAACTCCTTCTTCTTTGTAGGAGGCAGCTCATTGTAGGCATCAATAATCTCCTTGTCGCTGGCATCACTAGCAAGTGTAGCACCAAGAGCGTTGAGAGTTGTGATAGCCTCCGGCTTCTTGTAGGTCACATCAGAGATTGTTACCTTAGCGTCCTCTGCATCTGCTTTCTTCTTTTCGGTATCAACCGAAACGTCTGGGTCTGCCAGCTTAGTATTAATCTGATAGATTGTATCAACGTCCTCGATGACAGGCAAGCAGTATGCCTGCACCGCAGTTGTCTCACGCAATGGATCAGTTGTTGAATACTGAGAGATAAGCTTGTAATCAATCTGCTGATAGGTTACACCTGGCACTCTGTTGGTTGCCTCTGCTACCTGACCGTAAACGAGGGCACCAATCATCTGTGAGCAGACACCGATAATCATATCGTTGTTCCAAGGCTTAACGCTCTTCTTTGCACCATCATGCTCCAAGCGGACAGTGCGGTTGATGATGCGGAATGATACACCGGTCTCGTCCAAGAATGCCTCCTGGAATACGCTGGCAGTAGGAACCGGCAGCTTTGTGTTGGAGTCATAAGTCTGACCCTTGTAGTTGGCAACAAGCTCGCGAGCGTCTTGTGCCTTCTTCAGTTCGTCAAACTTAGCCTTACCAATCCAGAAGATCAAGATTGTGTTGCCATCATTCGATGCTCGATCGATACATTCTTTCAAGTCTGCAACGGTAATACCAGTATCAACATTGTTGATGCCGAGCTGATTTTCTGGCAAGTACTGATACTTGATACGGAGCAACTCCTTTGGATTATCGTCATCACGAACAGCTACGTAGCCGTTAGAAAGACCATACAGAAGGGCGTACTCATTACGCTCATCAACACCGACATTACAAGCTACCGGGTCCTGCGCCAACTTACGGCGAATCTCTGCTGTCTGACCGCCCTGTGCTTCCATGAGTCTGAGAGCGAGGATATCTGACTCCTTCAAGAACTTCTTCATACCGACCTTTGGCAGTTTGCCGTTGGCGGTTGAAATCTTGTCACGAGACTTCAAAGGAACCGGAGAATCCACTGCCACGTAGTCAGCAGCTACGTAAGAGGTATCAACTGTGTCGGCTTCCCATTTGTTGTCGGTAGAATAAACGCGGCGGAGAATGGATGTATCTTTGTGGAGATACGTCATCTCGTTCTTGCGCTTACCGTTAATCTTCTCAATCAATGTCTTCAGGATTGGGAAGAAACTCAAGATATACTTAAGAAATAAAGAACTCTGTTGCATAAATCACCTCCTTAACCGATTGCATCGTGTCCCCACTGAAGAGTAGGAACGGCTGTTTTCAAAGCTGCCTTGATCGTATCGACAGGATAAGGGACAGCCTTATCATTAGCCTCACCTGCCGTCATAACACCTACATGAGGGGTATCTGCAGGAGCAGTTGTCATACAGACACCTACATACTCGTGATTTCCCGGCAATGAATCATAAGCCCTATCTGTTACAGGCATTGGCTTATACTCGCCAGACGTAGTGTCACGAATGATAATGTGTCCGCACTGGATGAACTCTCCAGAGAAACCTGTCATGTCAAGAACGACACCACCCATGATGCCATTCACGTAATTTCTGATGATTACAGACTCCTTGCCTGAATCAAACGTTTTTGTCTTGCTTACGCCATACATAACTTTTAAAATTTAAAGATTACATTGTTTCGGCAAGCTCATCAATCTCATTGTCCTTGATAACCTCAACCTCATCCTTCTTAGGCTTTCTCTGAGCCGCAGGAGCACCAAGTTTTCCGAGACCTTCGTTAGCACGCTCTTGATCGATAGCTGCCAAGTCCTCCACAACACCATCATAGAAATCGTCGAACTCAGATTCGTTCTCGAACTTCATCTTGTCGAAATTCTTCAAGACAGTCTTTCCGAACGTACCTTTGTCCTTAAGGAGTGCCTTCAGCTTAGAACGGCGGCCATCATTCTCACGCTCTGACTTCAAACCGAGGATTTCGGTCTGCAAGGCTTTGTTCTGAGTAATGAGTGCCTGCGCCCATGCTGGGACCTGCTCATCTTTCTCTCTCTTCTGTTTGCGGATTGGTTTCTTGTTGCCGGCAGGGTCATCATCATCGTCATCGACCTCGTCGTCATCCAAGTCTTGACTATCCTTAAAACTCTGGATAGTACGCTGCGCAGTCTTTTGCGCAATCTTAAGATAAGGAAGAACCGCATTGACCTGCTTTTCAATCTCTGCGTTTACATCCTCGTCTGAGGCTTCTTCATCGAGTTCTAAGTTATTGGCAACATCGGCAGCAATACCCTCTAACTCCTCTCTACTGAACCCCAACGCCTTTGATTTGGGTTTCAGAATAACTAAAACTTGCTTCGTTCTTTTTTTCATTCTAACTAAATATTTAATTGAACAATAAAATTCAAGAAATATCCCAGTACGAAGCGATAGCAATAAGTAATGCTGCAAAATTATAAAAAAAGTATTTAATCACCAAATATATTGCAAGGAAATATACTTAATGATTAAATACTTTATGGTTACATATAAATATTAATCTGGATAATTGAGCTTATCCGGTCCTGCTGTGGATAGATATACGGAGAACATATCACATAGCTCTTTTGCTTCTTTTAAGTCGTTGAGCCTATAATTTCCGCATTCCACTTCCGATGCACCTGGAATCGTCTTTGATAGCGAACACGCTTTAAAAGCTTCCACTATCATTTCCTTTATTAGCTTTGAAGTCCATGTACCTTTAAGGATAAGATAAAAACCTGTAAGACATCCCATCGGACCAAAATACAGAACGGAATTGCTAAGAGGGCTATCATTGCGTAGGTAGTCCGCCATCAAATGCTCTATTGTGTGCGCGACAGCAGGTGACATCATATCTTTGTTTGGCTTGCACACGCGAATATCGAATGTGGTAGCAGTCTCCATGCCCCATTTATCTACTCTCGAAACATAAAGACCTGGCTCCAGTTTCGTATGATCAACTTTAAAACTTGGTATCATTCTCTAATAATTTACAAACAACACTAAATGCCTTTTCGGCAAGACTATCCCAAAAACCTGCATACTGCTCGGTCTGGTTCGGCTCCAGGGGATTATCACTAATAACTCGGATGGACGTAAAACCAATACCCTTCTTGTAGCATACCTGCGCGAGGGCAGCAGACTCCATGTCAATAGCACATACGTTATAAGAATTAGGAAGAAACTCCTTAATTGCCAATACCTGCTCTCTCGTAGTGACAAACTTATCTCCCGTAGCTATTGTTCCTAATTGGAATCTTTCATCCATATCAATCCAGGAGAAATCAGAAGGAAAGACTGCCGGCATACCTTGAACTTGCCCGTTTGCATTCGGCTCTCCGCAATATACATCGTGGTAGCAGTACGAATTGCCAATCACGACATTACCAGGTCTCAATCCTGCAACGGCAGCACCGGCACATCCTACCGATATAACTCTTGTAACAACGTCATTTGCGACAGAAGAGAGAAAATCGGTTAAACCTATAGCAGCATTTACCTTTCCTATTCCCGTCTTAAACAACACCGTGTTTTGCATATCCGACTTCATAAGCCATTCTCTGATAAGGTCGTATTCCTTATCCATAGCGGTAACTATGACAATCATTGCGCACCTCCTTTCGTTAGCTTAAGCTTCTTGCAACGGTTGTAAATAGCATTCTCATCCACTCCAATCTTGGTAGCAATGGCTTTTACCGGGTACTTGCCATACATTCTGCGAATGATGAAATCCTCGTCAGCAGTAAACACGTGGCTCTTGCTGATACCCATTTCCTTCATCTTTCGATGGATGGCCCAATAATTACGATTGAGCTGCTTTGCAATCTCCGTTGTCGTCATCACCAAAGCGTTAACCTTGATGAACTCAATCTCTTCTGCGCTAAAATGTTTTCCTCTACTCATTATTTAATATTTGGGTTCGTTAAGCCGCCCAAGGCTTTCTTTCTCTTTCTGTTATATCTTCTGTTTGCAGCAATCCTTTCAGCGTTCTCTTTACGATAGACTTCCATTCTTGCTAATAAATGTTCCTTATGCTCCTGGTAGTACCTTCTATGGTATTCCCGGATATCCTCCTCACTTCTCGCCATGAACCTTGTCTTTTATAAGTTCGTACAGTGATGGGCTGAGTGTGCTCCATTGATCATTCTCATCTTTCACGAGATAGAATCCATCAGGAACATAGAACTCTCGATTTCTCAACCTAACTATCAATGTCTGTTTAGTACAGTCTCCGCTGACAGTCTTTACTAACTCTGAAACGTCCGGGCATTTCCATAATTCTTGGATGCTCTCGGAAGATACTTTAATTGCAATCATATCACTTGAACTTAATAATGAAAAACTCATGGTCCAACCACTTGCCTGGGCAAAGACCTTTCTTCGGCTTGCCGATGGTTATACTCTCAATCTCCTTTTCTACCTTTGGGCTATCGTCATAGTAGCCGTTCTTGAATAGAACGTGAGAGAATGGTACGAACTTCATTGTACCATTATTCAGTTTCTTCTTGATAGTATTGGTGTCTATAAGCATCTCAAATGTCTTACCGATATGAAGCTTATCGTACTTATCGAAATCTTTGAATTCCTCATCCTTAATAAGGAGAAGGCGACTCATCCAAAAACCTTTAATTACCCGATACTCTTCATTCTTTTCGCCCGACACTATCATATCGAACCATTGCTTGCTAACGATGAGGGTCAAAACCTTTTTCTTCGCATCAGATAAATACTTATCCATTACTTTAGTTAATCTTTCCATAAGCTAATCTTAATCATTTTAGATGAACAACAAAGTTTTTTGGCTTAAACTCGACAAAGCCATTGTCCTTTTTCGTTTGAGTAGTCTCAATACTGAAACCTGCGCAATCCTTAACGAGAACTCTTATTTGAGAACCAACCTTACAGGAAAGCTGAACATAATCAACTTTCTTAAAGTAATGGTCAACAGAATTTCCATACTGAATATGAGGTTTGCCATTACTATCTAATCTAGCCGTTAATTGGTCTAATCTTTCCTCCCTCTTTACACCATCGACTAATGTATGACACCAAAGTGGAGTGCAAGGTAAACATACTAGTCCTACCTTGCCTTCTTTTATTTCATCAAACTCCTTCTCACCTACGGTAATATTCAAAAATGTCATGTGCTAACCCTCCTTCTTATTTATCTTAGCTATGCGTTCATTATAGGCTTCATAGTCCTCTTTACTAATCTCAGTAACGCTATGTATGAGAGTTGTACCGCTAACCATATCATCCTTGAATTTCTCTTCTACGTCAGTGATGAGGTCCATTATAGGATAGAACTTAATATCCTCCTCTTCCCCTTTAACGGAGCTCGTAACTGAGGTATAGGTTAATTTGCCATCCTTACGCATGAAGGCGGCTACTGCGTAATAATATCTTTCTCTTATCATAAGTCATATCTTTTTAGTTTATTTGCACTACTTGATATATCTCTAATATCGAAATGAGTTTTACCAGCAAACCTAGCAAGGAAAATTCACCAGCTTGCGAGAATATCTTTCTGTAATCTTTTCTGCCTTTACGATACGATGGTCAACTCTGCCATGACAACCAACTTTAGTGGCATAATACAAAGCCCATCTAGGCTCCCAGTATTGCTTTATCTTTGACAGCTCTTTAGAAATGTCCAAGCCTTCCAAGCGCATCAAGTCATATAAAAAACTGCCAGAGTGATACTTCATAATTTTCTTTGCCAACCTAACTTTCATATACTACTTCTTTTTATAACAAGGGCAGCTCTCGGCGTGAATAACACAAACTCCGTGTTTCGTGTCCACAAGCAGATAGTCATGCCCATTCCTGGTAAATACTGTTGTACTAAATTCCTTTGCAGGTTCATCGCTATTAGCCAACGAGCGAATGCCCTCAAATATCAATGCACCGACAAACAAACACAAGACGAACCAAACGGCTGACTTAGCTAAATTTAAAATCTTATTCTTCATACGCTACTCCTCCTCCTCATCGAATTTGTTGCCAACAACATAAACTTCAAATAAATTAACAAACGGCTCGTAATTGTCAGCTTTATCTAAACTCTTGAAGGCAAACGTTCCTTCTTCTTCAATATAAACTACCTCATAGAGATTGTCTATACATAAGCTATTCAACTTTTACACCGAAGGGAGTTCCGTCGGCAAAGGTGAACCATTCAAAAGCCGTTTCAAAATCAAGACGCTCAACATCTGTCTCGATTCCGTCTGTCTTTATTCTTTGAATAATGAGGTAAACGTCCTTACTGCTTTCTATGACCTTGTATTTAATGAACGGCTCATGTTTTCTTATTTCTTGCCAGCATTCTTCTTCGGTATTGAATGGTCGGAACTTTGCTTCGCTTTGTTGTTTGATGCGGTATTCAATATTGCTCCAAAACTCAATCTCTTTCATTTCCGTCCAATCATTCATACCTTGCCAGCTTTTGCTTAATGCGCTCGGTTTTGTTCTACACTCAATTACCTTTCCTTCTGCAAATGCCTGAATAATTGGCAGCATTTCTTTAGCTTCTTCTCTTGTCATAATCAATCCTCCAACTCTTTTTGAATGTCGTTCAACCACACAAGAACTTCATCAATATTAATATAAGAAACATATCCCTCTTTATGCTTTCTTAATTGATTCTTCTTTTTAATAATTATATTAATTGCAGTTACTTTACTCATTGCTTATCCTCCTTTTTTCTGTTTCTTTCTATATGCTTTAGTTGCGCTATACTTATATTGCCATATCGTTTATACATACTTTGGAGATATACAATATAGCCAGCTAATGTTATTTTATTTGCATTCATATTCTCTTCTTTTTACCACCTGCGAATACTTGTGTCATGTTTATCGCAGATTTAATATCTTTGTACCTGACACCACAAACAGTTGCCACATCTTTAATTGCCTCATCTAATTTGAATTGTCTAGCCAAAAACTGATTATTCTTTATCAAGCCTACAATTTCTTCTTTTGTATGAATGCCTTTCCAAAATAGTTCGGTATGACTACCACCTCTGTCGTCATCTACAGAGAACGGAACACCATAATTAGTATAAACCTCTCCGTGATGCTTGATGAGATGGCGACCAGGATTCTTTCGGATATTATTTATCCAAGTTTCATTATCGCATTCGCGCCATATCTCATACTCTGCCCCTGTCAGCGTTTTGTCAATGCCAATAGGATAATGACCGGAACACCCATTTGTTCCAAAGTAAATAATTTCTGCCATATTCTCTTCTTTTTACCTCTCCATGATGTTATCAAAATAATAACGGATTGGAGTCTTTATGAGCCTTTCACTCATTAACGTTCTTCGATGTGTACTAAATGCTTGATGCCTTTTCCACATAAGAGTGCTCTGAGGTGAATTGTCAAGCGGTAATTGATATTTTACGGCTACACCTAATGACAACCAATCTAATTCGAGCACGGCTTTTTCGTTATTATCTTAATTTTACCAAGGAGAGGGTGGTTAGTTACTCAGTAACAACTTCCCAATCTTCCGCAAATACATCAGATACGGAAGGAACCCAAGAATCTGCTCTTCCATCTGGATTGATGATAAGCATCTGATTAGTATAGTCAATGTGAGGATTCTCACGGTTCATCAAGATGATCTTGGCAGACTGAGGGAGTGACTGCATATTAGGAATGATGTCACCTGTGATATGAGAAGGAACCTGCTTAACGATAAACAATCCCTTGCCATTCCATCCCTTGCGTCTTACCGCAAGACCTGCCTTCAATAAGTCAATAGCACCACCGAAGTTAACAGAGCCTACTTCACGATAGGCTTTCTCAAACACGTCCTTAGGAGACCAGCTTTCATAGCCGCCCTCATAGACTACCTTGTAACCGTCTTCACGATTCATGGATTTTGGCACAGCATCATCTTTGAGATACACTTTTCCATCAACTCGCCACGCTGGGGTGGCATTCACAACTTTTGTTCCAATGTACTTTTTCATCTTACTATCTATTTTATATCCTTTGCAGGATGGTTAATCAATCTTCTTGATACTATCAATTTCCATAGCCCATAGTACAAACTCTCTATTGGAGCGAGTGCCATCTTTCTTAGTAGGGTTGATTCTTACTTCAATCTCACCATTATAGCCACTGTAACCTCGTTTAGGGGCGATTCTTGTAATCCAACAAACATCACATCTGGAGCAGCTAACTTTGTCTCCAACTTTGTATGGAAGACTTTCGATGTAATCATTTACGTAAGAACAAATCTCATTGTTAGCATCATTGATAATGCTTAGTTGCTTGGCAACCTTTACTTTTAATTCTTCTTTTGTCATATCTTTTAAAATTATGCCCGAAGGCGTTAAACTTTCATTTCATTTATGATGCAAGGGTTCTCTTCATCAAAACTGCATACGACCCCTTGCAATGTGCAATACCCTTGGTTGCAATATTCACAATAATCTTCCATATCTACACCTCCATTTCTGAGTTAAGTCCTAGACCGAAGAGAAGATGCTGGAGTTGATGAACAAAACTAATACTAGCAATATTATGTCTGTCTAGACCTACACACACCAAGAACTCACCCAAAGTTGTCATATCTTTTGTTATATACAGATAAGCTCTTTTTGTTGGCAATCTATACCAATCATAACCATCATCCTTCCATCCATTTTTCTCTAGAATCTCAGGAGTAAGACGTACTGACTTTATCTCTTCAATATCTACAAAACAATACACCAATCCTTCTTTAGGGCAAGACAAGTCAAAATGGCTTCCGTCTCTTGGCTCTTTGACAACCATGATTTTGTTGTCATACATAACAACATCACCAACAATATATTTCTGTGCCATACGCTTTACTTTTCTAAAGATGAATATATCCATTTACTTCACACAGAACCTTTTCTAGCAGGTTCTTTAGAATCTTCAATTCATCATTTGAATATGTAGCTATAGGATAACCATCAAGGGTAGTTTCGCCAAAATAGCTACGACTTATCTTTAATGAGTGTTTATTCTTTTTCATTTTTCTTTGCCTTTTACAATATTGTACACTTGTTTTAACTCATCTGTTGATAAGCGTTCGAAATCAAAAGAACTGATAGCGTAGACGAGTTTCTTGCGAAGATTCTCTTCTTTAACATCTGATATTTCCTTTTCTGTAGGAACAGATATTCTTCTAACATTCCATCTATCACTACCGCATTGCCAGCCCGAATCTCTTCTAAATCTAGCGTTATTAACAACAATTTGAGTCTTTGTCACTTTATCAACCTTGGCGATACGTTTGTAAGACATACCTGTAACTAGTACTTCATCGCCCTCAACTAAATCTTTAAGCTCTTTCATTACTCACCTCCTTTGACAATTAAATCAAGTAGTTCTTCCACAAATACCCAATCAGTAAAAGTATATGCTCTAACTCTAATTTCCCACATTTCTTGATATGTGTCACAAGCAGTTTCATTTAACATAGCGTTCATATCGTAGAGCTTCTTATTACTATTCACTTTTGAGAATGCGAGAATCTTTCCGTTATCATTTCTAGGAACTTCGCTAGCAGGATGAATCAATTTATTCAAATCGTCCAAGAACTCATTGATAGCCCACTTAGCACCTAGTCCAATAGCTTCTTTGATGTCCCCCTCATAGAACATTTCTTCCTTTTCATCATTGTTGAAGACTATCTCTTCGCCATTTAACAGAAATCTATCTTCATAGATTTCTTCCTTGGCAGCTTCTATTTTCTTATCGTCTATCATAACTTATTTCTCCTTTAAACGTTCTATTAATTTATCTGCGATTTTGATGGCAGAATTAACAACACTGTCATACGTAGAGTTAGGACGTTGTACAAGACCTGCTGCAACATCTTTTGCTATCTCATATCTTCTCTGCTCCCAAATGTTTTCTTCGTTATCATTATTCTGGGTAAAGCTTGAACAAAGTATTACATCCTCCTCATTTTGTTTGGGTCTTTTGCTACAAAAAAAATATCTGGAGCAGTAACTACATAATCCTTTCATCCCTCACCTCCTTTCCACTCATCAGTCGTTCCTAGTAGATGTGCTGTCTCTTTGTTGTAAGGAATACAATACTTACGACTAAATCCGATACAACGAAAAGGATATTGTGATTCTTCTTTATAATGAGAAAAGAGGTCAGCTTCCCATACATCATCTTTCTCATTTCGCCCCAATACTTTATCGAATGTCTTAAACTCACACTTAGGCTTTTCTATTTCCAAAGTTTTAAGATCGAGTTTGCCACCAATTTTTTCCTCAATATTATATATATAGATTTGAGCAGCATTACTTTCTTCAATATGAAAATGTTGGGTAACACAAGTATAGCGTCCTGGGACATAATTTTTATAATTCTTATTAAGATAATGTCTACCTATAAAGGTTGTATATGTATCATCTGTAAACTTTTCGAAGATAATATGCGCATTATTCTCATTAACCAAGATATCGCCCTTCTGCCAAGCAAATTTGTTCCAATCACGCATTTCTTTTGATGGGAAAACGACACATTCTCCATCATCATACAATTTGCCATTCTTATCAAGATACCCTTCTCCACCATTCATAAAACCAAACTTTGAATTATAGAAGGATATTTTGAAACTTTTATCATCTACTTCTTCTAACTTGCATTTACCACAAGCGGAAGAATATAACTTCGTTCCTTGCGGCTTATCCTTTAGGATTTCCACTATATTAATCTCAGTTTCCATAACTAAACCAATTTTTGCGTTAAACAATACTGGTAGTAACTCATACTACCAACGTTTTTTGATATTTTTGGCAGCTCACCATCATAAGGAGTGACTTTCAATCCATCAATGAAATCAACATTCTCAGTTGATACCTCAGTATTATGCTCATTCATAAACACCTTTTGCGCTGTCGTAGAATGGCTTTCAGCTCTCAGCTTTCCAAGTGAACGCCAAACCTGCTTGCGATGAATAAACAATCCATGCAAAGGAATAGTTTTTACTTCTACTTTTGTTCCCATACCCTTAACCATTTAAAGATGATAATAACTATTTGATACCCTTGCGCCCAAATCGAAGCAGCCCACGGCATCCGGCTTTAAGAAGCGTTTCTCTAACTTCTCCAAAGCCTCTTTATACTTCTGCTCCATGTGCTTGCAATGAAGTCTCTGAGCTAATTTAAGTTGCTCGACAACACCCTTGCGAGCAACTCTATATTATTTATCGGACATCATAGCCTTATTCGTTCACATAGTTGATTACGTGCTCCTGTGCTTGCTCATGCAAGTTATCAAAAGCGTCTTCTATAACTTTTGCTGTCTGATTGCCATTAAGGTTCTTCAGCATTTCGCCAACAACTTTTACCTGATGTTCTATAGGTAAAGAACAGAACTCTTCAACAAGGAAGCTTTTCTGATAATTGTAAGACATATCGTGAAATAAGTCTGATAAATCTACGTTTGCTTTATATACTGACATAATCTTAATCGAAAATATGATGGTTCAACTTTCTCTTTCTGAGGTTTCTCTTAATCACTTCCATATCCTTGTGGTCGTTAGTGTGGTCCGCAAGAAGCTTGATGATTTCATAGATGTCATTTGCGTTATCCTCCAGGTTGGCGCAAATATTCTCATCACCGAAGAAACTCTTATTAAAGGGTTTCAAATGGAAGTAGTACTTTTTGGCTGCATCCTGCATTTGAGTGTAGTGCATCTTCTGCTCTTGCTTGTAGCGAACGCTTAACAGCCTAAACATGCCCTGCTCATCCTTGATGAGCTGATCTAATACATCTGTTACCATTGCAATCAAACAGCCATTGACCTGCAGGCGTTGAATAATCTTTTCCTGCTTCAAGCCAGATGTTACACCAAGCTCTGAGAGTGTAACCTTCAAATCGTTTACTGTAACTTTCTCTTTTCCCATTGTCTTACTTTTTAATTATCAAACCATAAACCTGCATATCTCCATTCCCAATGAAGGCAAGTGTCATTAGGCTTCTTGCCTTCACTATAGCATATCTCGGAAGCTATGCAATTACTACATATATGCTTCATAATCATGGAAGTTTAGATACCAAATAATCTATCTCCTTATCCGTAAGCTCCAAATCGTTCTTACGCTTGAACTTGATGATGGCATCTACTCCGACCTCGCCTTTAATCAACTGATAGATGGCATCCTCATCAAATCCCTTATCTAGGTCCTTGATAAGTTCCATTCCTAAATCATAGATTTTCTGTTGAATCTCCTTTTTGAGGTCTGCGTTAATTCGCTCTAAAGCTTCTGTTTTCTGACTAAATCCGCATCCTCCCTCAATGGCGAAGTCGTTATTGATGTTCTGACACATCTGGTCAATGTCCTTGCTACCGAAGAACTGAGCGAAATAGGTATCGCCCTTCAAGGACTGTAGAATATCGATTTCTTCTTGCTTTGTCATAACTAATCTTCCTTTCTTTATTTATCAAATTCTTCACGCAACTCAATAAGTTTGTTTGTGAAATAAACCATAGTTTCTTTCAAAAGTGAAACCATGTCTTTGTGATTGAGTATGTCTCCAACCGCTGTGTAGTACTTAAGATTATCGTTCGCCTCAATAAGGTCAAATTCTCCACAGCTTGCCACATTGGTGTTGAAAGACTCTTCCTGGAAGAAGCCATTTTTTTTCTGGTAACGAATTACCAGGCTTCTGTTTCTTTCGACTCCTTTTAAATTCAAACAAACGTTAAGTGACTTAAAACCAAAATCGATATATTCTACCTCCCAATCAGGACAAACTGAAATTACATTAATAATCTTAATCTTGGCTGACTCAAGTGTATTCTTGATGTTCTTTCTAACCTCTTCCTTCTTTGTTTCAACTGAATTGTTCATAATCTTTATATTTTTAATTGGTTCAACTTATAAGGTAGGCTCTGAATAGTCAAA
>ULZC01041184.1_pt1 | contig 42652 bp, 56 predicted proteins | sample 1962771 | NCBI WGS metagenome assembly ULZC01 (sample SAMEA4835880, study PRJEB28245) | human gut metagenome | biome: gut microbiome; material: fecal sample | place: Denmark | collected 2008 | reverse complement strand
TGCAAAACCTTTATCCCCAGTTCGATTCTGGGTGTCGCCTCCATCTTTTATTTCTTAAAAGGTGTTAAGTAGTTATGTCTGCCGCGGTGGCGGAACTGGCAGACGCAAGGGACTTAAAATCCCTCGGGTAGTGATACCCGTACCGGTTCGATTCCGGTCCGCGGCACCAAATAAGCGCAAACATTTTGCGTTGATAAGGTGATTTTCAGCACTTTATCGGTGATGGTTACATGGTCAACAAGCAAATCTACAGCCTGTTGAACATAGTAACTATTTTTTTTCACAAAAATTTCATCTTTCATAGCTGCCAAAATGGCGGCTATTTTTTGTTTGCTGAGAAGTTTTGCAGGTTTCACAGAAGTTTCACAAATAGATTTGTTAATTTCTCTGAGCTCTGCTTTGATTTGGTTCAGGCGCTGGCGATCGAATTCATCTGCGTTGCCTTCTTCAAAAATTTTGTAGAGGTTATTTAATTTTTTTTCGGCAACAGCTTTGCGCTGCAGCAGTGTAGCCTGGCTGCCTGCCTGTTCCTTCTGCTCTGCCTCATATGCATCTACGATAGCATCTGCAATCCTGCGCATGCCGCCAACGGTAAAGACAACGCGCTCCAGTATCTGCAGTACCCAGTGCTCTAAAATTTCTGCACGTATCATTTTTTGCGGGCATTTAGAGGTAGGAGTCTGTTCCTTGCGCGTGCATCCGTAATAACAGTAGCGCTTGCGGATGCGGTGGCCAACCATGGCGCTGCCGCAGTGGCCACAGAAAACCTTGCCGGACAGCAGGTATTTCTCCTTGGCGGTGTAGCTGGCTGCACGATGCCGGTTCCGGTCCATCTTGGCGCGGACGAGTGCCCAATCATCTTTACTGATGATGGCAGGGAAAGCATTTTCAATAGAAATAAAATCTTCCGGGCGCTCTGCAGCATGACTGTTGCGGCCGCCTTTTTTACGAGGTATTTTATTAAATGTATAGGTGCCGATATACTTCTCATTACAGAGAATATCATGCAGGCTGTTCTTGGCGAATGCTTTGCCGGCTTTGGTGGTATATCCTTTGGCGCTGAGCTCCCTGCAGATGGCAGCATAGCCATAACCATTAAGATACAGCTCAAATATCAGGCGTACGGCAGCTGCCTCCTGCTCATCGATGACATATTTTTTGTCCACAATCTTATACCCAAGAGGTGGACAACCTCCGTTAAAGAGTGCTTTGTAAGCGTTTTCATTGAGGCCCTTCTTAGTTTCCTTGGCCAGGTTACGCGAATAATAGGCTGCCATACCTACCATCATTGTTTCCATCATCTGGCCTTCCGGTGAAAGTGCATCGATGGGCTGGGCGGCGTACTCGTACCGGATCCCCAGCTTCTCCAGCTTATCCTTAAAGGTAAAATAATTCAGCTCGTTGCGGCTGTTGCGGTCAATCTTATGGAAGATGATAACATCAAATTTATCTTCCATGGCATCGGCCAGCATCTGATTGTAAGCGTCACGCTTGGTAACATCGCGTCCACTCTTTGCTTCATCAGCATAGGTATCGACAACGATGTAGCCTTTGTTTTTGGCGTAAGCCTTGCAGGCGCGGACCTGCGCGTCAATAGACTCTTCGCGCTGCATGTCCGAGGAAAAGCGCGCGTAGATAACTGCTCTTTGCATAAAATCACTCCTTTTTCAATTCTTAATTTCATAATTAAAAAACATCTTCTTGTTAGGAATAGATAACTTTTAAGTTGAAAAAAGCAACATAATGTGGTATGATATTATTGATTGGTGGAGCGCCATTCGATATCACGGTGCAACTGCTCAACGCACCAACAAGAACTTGCAAGAACTTGTTATATCCTGCGCTGCTCGGCAAAAGAGACGATTTGTTCGTCTCTTTTTGCTTTTTATGCATAATGATTTATATATTGCAAATGCTAGCGAAAGTTAGTATAATAAATATAGCGGTGTTCACAAATCCTTTCGATAACTTCTATTGAAAGGAGGTGATATCGAATGGATAAGCAAAATTCTGCTATCGCGGAATCCTCCACCAATCAAGAGGAATTTACCATTGTTTTTGTAGCTTCCATTACTACCAAACAAGGTAAGCGCATTTATGCCCGTCAATTCGGCAAGAAAGCGTTTCCGATTAAAGTAAAAGCTTCTAAAGCTTAACAAGCTTTAAATATATTTTGTGGACATTGCTGAGAGGCTGTTGGCGTGAGCAACCAACAGCCTTTTTTTAGCTTTTTAGATAAAACTCAAGCGCTTTCTTGAATCTTTCAAATGCGTAGATAGCGTCATGGATTAGAAGAAAAATAGTACTGCTCTTTGCATAGAGTCATCTCCTTTGAAAAAAATTACGTAAATTACTTATTTTTTCACTTTACATTACGTAAATTACGTATTATAATATAATCAGAAACGAAAATAAAGATAAGCGAGGTGATCATGTGAAAAGACGCGATTTAGTGAAAATGCTGTCGCAAGCTGGCTTTAAGCTTGAACGCGATGATGGAGACCATTCCATCTACAAAAAACCAGGCAGCCGTTCCGTTCAGGTTCCAAGGCACCGGGAACTGAACGAGCTGACAGCGAAAGCAATCCTCAAGGCTGCGGGCGTAAAATAAAGATTACTTTTTACCCCGCCCGCTTTGCGGGCTTCTTACTGTAATCGCAATCATAAATTCAATAGCATTTAAAAATTAAAAGGAGGAAGAAGGGAACATGAAAGAAAAGAAATTGTTGCAAGAATACGTTTATCCTGCTGTTTTTCATGCGAACGATGATAACACGTATACTATTATTTTCCCGGATTTACCCGGCTGCATTAGCGAGGGCAAATCTTTGGGTAACGCTATGAAGATGGCAGAAGCTGCGCTCACACAATGGATTGAATATTTAAAGGACAGCAAGGAAGAAATTCCTGCACCAAGCAAATTACAAGATGTTGAATTGGAAAATAACGAGTTTGTTAATTTTATTCGAGCAGATATCAAAGATACTCGTGCAGTAAAACGTACGATTAGCCTTCCGCGCTGGATGGATGAACAGGCCGCCGAAGAAGGCCTGAGCTTATCCAAGATATTACAAGAAGCATTGTCTAAACGCTTTGTTACAGCAAACTAATATTTTTACAGATGCGCCCCCGTTATGGGGGCGTTTTTTTATAACAATCTTTTTATCCCTTTGACAACGCTGTCGCTGTTCCAGCCTACGATAAGAGTTGCACTGTCCTGCACAATCTGCGGCAGGCGTTCGTTTCCCCAAGGCTTTACGGCCAGAATAGGCTTGCCCATGGCTACGGCTGTTCTGATTTCATAATCAATCCAATCACTATGAGATACATACATACCGGCAGCAATAATAACAATAGATGAATGTCTGATTTGTTCAGTGATAGCCTCTTGGAGCTGAGACTTGGTTTTGCCGGTGAAGGGGTCAGTATAAGGTACGCTGTAATTACTAAAAACAATGTTAGACCTATCAATCCATTCAAGAAGTGTGTTATAATGGGGTGAATAGCTCCATGAATGGCTAATGAACAAGTGGTAAATTTTTAAGCCGTTAGACATTTTATCAATCCTTTCTTTTTATGGAGGTAGTTATGAAATTCAGAAAAAGACCTATAGTGATTGAAGCATACCAGACAGACAAGGAAATGATAATCCCTACACTGGAAGGTCCTTTGCGTGCAGCTCCGGGCGACTGGATTATTACCGGCCTGCGCGGAGAGCAATATCCCTGCAAGCCTGATATCTTTGAAAAGACATATGAGCCGGTAGAAGGCTAGAGCTGTTTTGTAGGGCAGCCTTTATGGAGCTGTGCCCAGTCAACATTCTCACTGGAGATAATACTCTCGCAGCGCTCAACCAGTTCATTAAATGGAGCAGAAGAATTTTTATATCCTCCGGAGCGTGTAAGGTATAGAAATTTTTCATGCTTTAGTATTTCTGCAGTAGAACGGTACTGGATCCAGTTCTCGTGATACTTGTTCATGCTCTGAAAAAAATTACTGAGAGCTATAAGTATACCGGCAACAATACCGGCATACTTAAACCACCAGCAGCTGTCCGAATAATAGGAGATGGGTACGATAAGCAGTGCCAGCAGGTTGTCAGCAAACTTCAGCCATTTGTACCAAGATTGAGCTTCAGAGCTTTTGGAGCTGTACCAGTTAATCTGATTATCCAGGCGTTCCTTTAAATAAGTTTGTTCGTCCAAGGATTCACCTCCTTATCAACCTAAATTCTGCTCTTCTTTTTCAGCGGACTGCTCTTGCTTATACAACATAAAATCAATCTGGTTATCAATAACCAACTTACCGTCAGCGTTAAGCTGGCGGTATTTTTTTATGTGCTCTTCTTCTTGTTGGGTGAGGGAGAGCGGCACAGGGGCGGGTTCCACTTCGCCCATAAGTTCGCCAGGAGTAGTATTCAAAGCATCAGCAAATGCTTTAATCTTAGATTGCGGAATATCGTTTATTCCACGTTCTATTTTAGCTATAGTTGAAATAGAACGATAACCTATTTTTTCAGCTAGCTCTGCTTGAGTTAAGCCTAACTCTATTCTACGATTTCTAATATTTTTATATAATTCCATTTGAAACCCCCAAGATTTTTTTATTATGCTATTATAATAGCACGTTTTTTCCTGATAATCAAATTTTCTTTAGAAAAGCAAAAAATACTTGACTAATAATCAGAAAAAGACTATAATCAAATTGTGATTAAAAATCAAAAGAGGTGAGAAAGATGACCAATTCACAAGAGCTGGAAATTCAACTGGTTCGCAAAAGAAAATCAAAAAAAGCGCTTGCTAATGCGTTGTGCATCAGCGAAATGGCGCTTTCAAACAAAATGAAAGGTAAATCTGAATTTAAGGCTAGTGAAATTAGCAGAACGGCCACTTTTTTGGATTTGACAAGGGACGAAAGAGATTCAATTTTTTTTGCCTGCTGATGTGATTTAAAATCATAAATTAATATAACATAGTTATATCAAGAACAGCAAAAATGTATGTCAAGCGTATAGGAAGGAGGGGAAGAAGATGCATAGCTTTAATGAGCTGAGCGAAAGCCGAAAGCTGACGACAGAAGAAAAAAGACCGCCAAACAAATTCTTAGTGTGCTTAAGGGTTAGAACCAAGAAGCAGCAAAGCAGATGCTTCACTTCTGCAGCTACGTAATTGAATGTAATTCTAACGTTGCTGTTGTTTTTGAAGAAGAGTAAGCAGAAAGAGTGATAGTTATGGAAGCTAAAAAAATAACCGTGTGCCCGCATTGCGGACGCACGGGTTTAGCAGGAAACTTCTGCTCCGGTTGTGCAGGCAAACTTGTCAAGGAATGTGACTGTTGGGTACTGCACAGAAAGTTTAACTGTGGATTGGAAAAGTGCCCTGGTTATAAATTGCTGGTATTGTTGTTAAAGACAATTACTTTTGTGGAGAAGTTCCAGTACAGTGGCTACGGCATTATCATTAAGCCACTTAATAAGAAACTCCTTCCCATAACCACTGATTTTTTCAAAAGTCTTAACAAATGTGACCAGCTTTACAAATGCAGGCGTTTTGAAAAATAAGTTTATCGCACATAATATCACCTCCGTTCTGTAAATCTATTATAGCACTGGAGGGCGGGAAGGAGGGGAGAAGATGGTCATGGATTACACAGATAAAGTTGAAAAAACAGCAAAAGCCATCATCCATATTTTGACGGACAATGGCTTTAGCATTCAAGAAGCCGAAGAAGTATTAGAAGCTACAAAATATACCATTCGGCAGCAGAAAGTAGCTAGATGTTAAGGGCGTCTCAGGGCTTCAATCATTTGGCTTAATATCCTCTTGTATTCATTGGCATAAGCAAGAGGGGCTAACTGAAGTTTTCCTTCGCGTGCTGCTTGCTGCAAATATAAAATAGTGAGCGCATGCGCTCGTGTTTCAATATCTGTCAACATGAATATCACCTCCGTTCTGTAGCTACATTATAGCACTGAATGGCGAGGCGAAGGAAGGAGGGAGAGAGGTGGAGGAAACAAAGATAGAAACTAATGGTATATGGAGAGGAAGCATCAGGGCAACAACTCCAGAAGGAACGCAGACATTTATGTCAGATGGCAATCGAAATTATACCGCAACTTTCTTCTGCAAAAGCAATGCCGTCAAGTTGGAGCTTGACAGCATTGAAGGAGACTTAACATTAAGCGTGCGCGGAATTAAAGATAGGGCAGGCGTAGAAGAAGAGCAAGCAGAAGAGATGCTGGAGCTGATGAAGATAGAGTACTTCGCTGATCCGGAGCTGCGCTTGGCGAAGAAGGTTAACGAGAAGCCAGAACCACGCTGGTGGTATTGGAAGATAAAGGACTTTGTGGAAGATTATTTTATGTTGTTTCTTTCATGTACTTGTTTAGTTTTCGCTTATTTAATTTTGACAAGGTAAGCAACGCGGAGAGAGCAGCATTGGCCTTAATAAGATGTTCACTAAGAAAAGGCTCGGGAATACGTCCTTCTTTTTGAAGCATTGTTCTGGCTGATTTCATTGCGCGATAGTGTTTGTGTATAGGCTGAAAATCATCAAAGCACAGATGATGAGCTAAGAAGTGTTTGCTTTCTTTCCATTCAATGTCAGGTGAATTTAATAAAAGCTCAATACATAGAGAATCCTGAATACTAAGCTGATTGATATGGTCGTTTACTTCTCCGTAAAGAAGAAGAGCACAACCTCTAATCTCTTGCTTAATCTTATAGCGTTCCCACAATATTGTGGCCGCAAAAACCAGCGATGAGGTTATAAGTCCTTTGGACAAAATATCTAACCAATCTATTTTAATCACCTCCGTTCTGTAGCTACATTATAGCACTGGAGGGCGGAGTGAAGGAAGGAGGGGAAGAAGATATTGGAAAAGGCAAAAAACGTTATTGAAATTAAGGTATGCGTTGATGGCATGGACGAGTTAAAAAAGTTCATTAAGAAAATGGAACAAGAGTATGGCAGCACCCATACTCTTGTGTACAAGGTCGATGTGTTCGATGTTAAGCGTCTTTAAAAGGGTCGTAGGGTTCAGATACGTCGATATGCTGCGGAGCATCTTCGTTGCGTTCCAGCATACTGATTATATCAAAATATGTTTGTACGGAACTCTGTGCAGTATCAATTTTGCCACTGCTGATGAGGGCAACAACAAAGTCTTTAGCTAATTCGCGTTTATTCATAATATCACCTCCGTTCTGTAATACCTATTATAGCACTGGGAGGCGAAGGAAGGAGGGGAAGAAGATGATGCTTGATGCAAAACAAAAAGAAACCGTCGAGCAGATAGTAAAAATGCTGGACGGTTACAGAGCAGAAGAAATACAAAAGATTTTATATTGGGTTAATACATGTTGCGATTCTGGCTACGTTCTTCGCGCAGAAGCCGAAGCAGTGCAAGAACGTTTTCGTCAGTGCGAATAATCCTGCATTGTCTGTAGTCAACATCATAGAATACGCAGTCAAGGCAAGGCGGCTGCATAACGTTGGTGTTTTTCAAGCAATAAGGGCATAAGCGTTTAGCTCTAATATCCATAATATCACCTCCGTTCTGTAATACCTATTATAGCACGGAGCAAGGAAAAGGAAGTAAAAGCCATGATGATGATGAAAACCAAAAAGGTAAAACTGTACGGCGAGAAGCTGCGCAAACTGAATACAGCTATCCATGAGCGTGACGGCAACTGCTGCATCATCTGCGGCAGATACGTGGACCCGGGAGAAAAATTTCACCATGAGCCCTGCGGCGCACTGAAGAGTGATGAAATCTCCCAGGGCGTAACCTTGTGCTACGACTGCCATCAGGAACGTCACTGCGGCGCTGGCAGCAGAGTTGTAAAGGAACAAATCAAAGAATACCTGCAAGGGTTATATGGAGATGCATGAATATGAACAGACTTGAAGATTATGACTGCATCACGGAAAACGAGAAGGCAGTCAAGGATATGGACTGGTGGGCAGGCCCGTTTGGAAAGATGGCGCTGGAGATTGCCAAAGAACGTGGTCTGCTGGAAGAGGAGGAAGGCAAATGTGCAAAGCAAAGCGCATGACGTGCGCCGAACTGGAAGATAAGATTATTGACCATGCGAAGCGCTGTAAAAAATACAAGCCTAACGCAGAAATCAGAGAGCATGAAGCCAGCATGAAATACGAGCGCCTGATGCGTGAACGCCGGGCACAGCTGGCACGTGAAGCTGATGAAAGAATGAAGGCCAGCACTGTCTATGCACTGCGCTTCATCTTTAAGGAGAGATATAAAAATGGCCAATGAAAAAACTGTTGTCTGGTATCGTCCAGGTAAACCGGTAAAGGCTGTGCGCGTTGAGCTTACTTTGGCCAATATGCAGAAGCTGGTGGGTGGCAAGATACAGATCGTACCGCTGGAAGCCAAAGGCAGCAGCCCAGAATATACGCTGATATGTAATGAGGACGGAAAGAACAAATATCACAATGACGCTTTGTTCCCGTTGCTGAACAATAATGGAAATATAGTAGACGTTATATTCGGCCCCTGCTTTATCGCCGGTAAGCTGATGACTGATGAGGACGGCGAAGAAACATTTATCGACCTGCTGCGTGAAGACTATCTGAGAATAGTCCGCCGCTTTGGGAAAGGAGCTGTGAAGAATGAGAAGAAGGAAACTGCGGAAACTGAGGCTGCTGACCTTAGGCAGCTTACTGCTTGCCGTAATATGCTTGCTAGACTACGGGCCCGCAAGAATGGTAAGTGCAGCTTATCAGATGGTTAAAGGACCGGAAGTCACTGAGATTGTTGTACCTTACCATGTATTGGAAGAAGGAGACACTTTGGAAGGAATCTGCTGCAGATTAAAAGATGAATACGGCGATAAGCGCGACTGGCGCGAAATTGCTTTTTATGTCTGCAAGGATAACAACAAGAAAGACGGCTGGGTATACCTCGGGGAAAAAATCAATGTGCGCCTGCATGTTCCGGTCGAAACAAAATAAAAAAGCCGCCTGCAAAAAGCGCAGACGGCATGGGGATGTATGAAGTTACCAGCATCCATACATCCCTATTTTAGCATATAAGAGTGATGAGAACAAGGAGGAAGAAAAATGTCTGTAGTAAACATGCCTATTGAGTACCTTGTGCCGCATCCTCAGAACCCAAGAAAAGACTTGGGCAATCTGGAGGAGCTGACAGCAAGCATTAAAGAGAATGGCATCTACCAGAACCTTACCGTAATCCCGGTCAACGAAGCTGTACCGGGTGAAGAACCCAAGTATATGGTGGTTATTGGCCACCGTCGCCTGGAAGCTGCGAAACGCGCCGGGCTGCAGGAAGTGCCGTGCGCTATCGTAAGAGGCATGTCGGAAACGCGGCAGCTGCAGACTATGCTGTTAGAGAATATGCAGCGTAGCGACCTGACGGTTTATGAGCAGGCTCAAGGCTTCCAACAGCTTCTGGATTTTGGCATGGATATCGAAGATATATCCCAACAGAGCGGCTTCAGTAAAAGCACTATCAGACGGCGTTTGGAAATAGCCAAGCTGGACCAGAACAAGCTGAAGGAGCTAAGCTCTACCCGCCAGCTTAGCCTGAAAGAGTTTGACGCGCTGGCAAAAATCAAAAACTTAGAAGCCAGAAATGAAGCAATGGAGAAGATTGGCACAAATGATTTTGCTTTGGCGGTAACGCGTGCTATGGATAAAGAAAAGATTGAAGCTGCTATGCCGGTGTTCCTGGCAGATATGGAACGTCTTGGTATTAAGAAATTTCCGGATAGTGCCAATAAATACAGCAGCAAGTATAGACGCGTCGGCAGTCTGGACCTCTATGAGTATGAGGTAACGAAAGATAAAATTCCCAAGAAAACAGAGGGACTGTATTATGAGGCCAGCTATCCGAGAAACGTAGAGTTTTATGTCAAGGAAACAAAAAAAGCTAAAATTATAAAGAAAAGCGCCAAGGAGCTTGAAAAAGAAAAACGTATCAAGGAAGCATGGTTTAAAGTCGATGCTATGGCTGCAACACATTACGAGCTGCGCAAAGCATTCGTTGAAAATCTAAGGGGCACTGCTAAGCAGCGCGAAGCTGTATATATGGGAGCATATAGTCTTATTGTATTACGCAGCGTTGCATATATGTCTTGTGGTGACATAAGCAAAGAAGCCGGCATGGATAATAAGTACTTCGACCCTCGGCGTGATGAAAAAGCAGTTAAACTGGCCTACGAAAGTTACGACAATACACAGAAGTGTATAGAAGTTATTTATAAGCTGTTTAATGATAACGAAAAAGAGTTTTATGCTAATGACTACCGCGCGAGATACCCTGAATACAAGTTCAACCCAAGACTTGAGGCAATGTATCACTGGCTTACTAAGCTTGGCTATCAGATGAGCAGCGAAGAAAAGCTTATAGCTGCCGGTACGCACGAGATCTTCCAGCAAAATATTTTTGAGGGAGGCAACAAGTAGCATGAGTGAATACGGCAGATGCGATATCTGTGGCAAAAAATCTTTCCGGCTGAGAAGAAAGTATTATACTTATGGCTTTCCGTGTGAGTGCTGCGGGCGCAATGGACATTGTGAAGTCGTACGTTATTGCGAAAAATGCAAGCCGCAAGAACCTAAATGGACACGCGTGGTAATGGGCGCTGATGTGGCTGAAAAGCTGGGAATGCTATGGAAGGAGCAGCATAATGGACGCAGCAATAGATGAATTTACAATTAACCTGGCTATTACAATTATCGTTATGGTATGCGCGTTGGCGCTGTTAGGAGGAACAAATGATTAACAACAAGATTTATAATTACGTGAACCGGGCGCAGCTGGCCATCAATGACTGGCAATGCAGCGGCGAGATTTATTATCTGGAGCAGGCAAAGGCAGAGCTTGCCGAAGCTGTTCTCTTGGCTGATGAACTGGCCAAGGAAAAACCAGTTTTTCTTCAATATAGCGCAGAGGTGCAGGGCCGCGTTGTTTCTAGCTATTTGTGCGATACTCCGGAGGAAGCCTTGGAAGATATTCGCCCCGACCTTGCTGTGGGTGATTTGGTTATAGTCCTTAAACAAGAAGAATCCCAATGGCATCCTTATATTGATATGGATGATCTGATTGAAGAATTTATAAGCCAAGCAGATGATGAGGCTGGCGAAGGTGCAGAAGCATGGTGCGATTTTATTTCCGGTAATGCGCTGGCGCAGGCGAGAAAAGAGCTTGATGAACAGCTCAACGATGTATTGGAGGCATGGCTCAGAAAACATAAAGTTGAAGCCGGTTGGTATGACAGAGCCGGCATTGAGGGAACGTATAGATTTTGTGGTGATAAGTTTATCCGTGTTAGCAAGGCTGGCGATGACGCATGAGCCAGCTAAGAAAAATGGAACGCAGAAAGCAGAAGAAGCTGCATCTGTTGGGCGGTGAAGAGCGGCTGAAGATTAAGGCCGGAGACAATGAACCCTTTGACATCAGCAAGGCCGGCTGTAATGCTATCTATCAGGCGGGCTATGAAGCAGGTATGCAGGCAGAGCGTGATAAGATGATACCGTATTATGCCAAATACTTCACCCATCAGATACTGGCAGTCTGCTGCAAGATACTCATGGAGAACTATAGCGAAATCCATGTACGCCATACGAGATTGGAGAAATTCACTGAGCTTTACGCCCGCGGCCTTGAGATGCTGGGCGAAGATAAAACCACAGAGCAGTATCTTGAGTACATCGAACAATATGGATTACATATAAATTGGAAGGAGCCGGAGACATGAAGTTTATGATAACCTGCGAAGAAGCCTTAAAAAATATAAACAAAGGCAAGATGGGAATCTTTAATTTCGGCTATCAGGTGCTGGATGTACAACAGATAAAGTATGCTCAGCATCTGGCCTGCATGAGAAAAAGAAAGCTCAGAAGCTACCTGAGCAAACACAGAAGCTTGCGTGATAAGTGCTTCCTGGAAGCACGGAAGCTGCCGCGCTTCTGCAAGACAAAAAAATAACTATATACAATAGTAGAAATTGGGCAGGTGAAATACCTGCCCAAAGCTTGATAAAGCATATTAGTTGAGTGGCATATCAGTGCCGGGAAAAATAACAGCCAAAATAACTTAGGCAGAATGGAGCGGAAGAATGTATGTAAAACGGACATGGAGATGTGGCAAATGCATCGAAGTAGAAAAATACCAGACCTTCCGCTACAAGGGAAAGATGACAGTACGTGCTCCACAAAGCAATCCTACTCCGGAAGCTATGGCCAAGGTAAACGAGCGTAACAGCTACAAGAATCTTCGTCGTCTGCTTAATACTAATTTTGGCAAAGGTGACCTGCATTGTGTATTGACCTATGCTCCGGATAAAAGAGCAAGCAGCCAGCAGGAGGCAAAAAAAGATATTCAGAAATTCTGCCGCAACGTGAAACAGAAATGCAAGCGTCGCGGCTCAAATTTCAAATATGTGGCTGTAGCTGAATACGGTAAGCGCTCTATGCATTTTCATATCGTTATCCATAGCGGGCTGAAGCTGCAGGAACTTGGCGATATGTGGCCGCATGGACGTATCCATGCAACGGAGCTGGACGGCAGCGGAGATTATGACAGGCTGGCCAGCTATCTTATCAAGCAGACCAACAAGACCTACAACGATCCGGAACGCAGAGTGTTTGCCAGACGTTATGTTACGAGCCGTAACCTTGAGCAGCCGGAGTGTAAGATTGAGAAAGTCAAGGCTGACAGCTGGCGTGAGACGCCGTCTGCACCTAAAGGCTTTTATGTGCTGCAGGATACTGTCGTCCAGGACGTCAGCGAGATTACCGGATATCCGTATCAGTATTACCGTTGCCTGGCACTAGGTGGCGGGAAACCATTGAAAACAAAAAGACTACGCAGGTAGGCGTTTATATCAGCGGCGGAATCTGCCTCGGTAGTTATATACAAGCAAAAAAACGGACAGGCGCAAGAAGAAGTATATCCGCTGCTGCTATAAGCACGGGAAGGGGGAATCAGATTGCTGGTAAAGCACTGGCAGCGCGTCGCAGAGACACGCTTTAAGTATCAAAAAAAAATTCAGATGGCCGTGGATGAAGCGCGTGCCTGCAGGCATCCGCATGGGCTGAAGGACAAGCTGAAGCCTAATCCTACCCAGCAGGATGCACTCAAGGGAATGCTGCCGCTGAAAAAGGTTAGCGTATACATCGGACGTCGGAGCTATGAGCTTGTCATTGAGCAGCCGGAGGAGTGGCTGGCGGTGATAAGGGAGACGTATGCCTTATACAAAGACTCGCCTATTGGCCACGTCATGCACAAATACTATGACAACTACGAGAACAGGCACGTCCAGCCGGAGGTTATCAGCGGGCTGCAGGGAGTGAGCCGTCAGACGTTCTACGCCTGGCGCAATGAGTTTTTGAGTGACGCTGCTATTATTGCAGCGCAGCATGGAATAAAAAATTTTTAAGCATTGCCGTTTTGTACTTTACAAATCGGCGCTTTTGACGTGGTAAAATAGTATTGTGCAAAATAGCAAGTAAAAATAAAGGCCCTGACGGAGCGTTCCGCCGGGGTTATTTTTATGCCAAAAAGCAAAGGAGGTGAAGGCACTATGGCAGAGGTAAAAAAAGCAGTCAAAAAAGCTGTTAAAAATTCCGGTAAAAAAACTACCCCAAAAGCTGGTAAAAAAACCACGTCGGAAAAGCTCAGTCCGGCGCAGGAGAAATTTTGCCTGGAATACCGTAAGCATGAGGGTAACGGCACTGCTGCAGCCATAGCTGCCGGGTACAGTGAGAGGACCGCCGCACAGCAGGCTACCAGGCTGTTAAGAAATGTTAACATTCTGAAGCGCATAAAAGAGCTGGCAGATGACGCTATCAGAAAGCAGATTATCGGGCTGGATAAACGCGCTCTGGTGCTCAGTAAAATTGCCGAAGATGACGCTGCTGATGTGCAGGCCAGAATCAGGGCGATTGACGTTCTGAACAAAATGGATGGCGTGTATGTTTTCAAGACCGAGGTTAAGATTAGCGGCAATGTCAATGTGCTGCTGAAAAGGCGAAAGAAGGAGTAATGGGCCATGAAACCACAAATAAGCCAGGAAGACTACGATGCTTTAGTAGGCTATCTTGCTGAGTGCCAGCATGATCCGGAGCTTTTCGTAAAACTTTCTTTCCCATGGGGCGAACCTGATACTCCGCTGGAGAATAAGAAAGGGCCGGAACAGTGGCAGCTTGACATACTACGTGAAATAAAGGACGAAGTAAAAACTGCTGATGTTGCCATACGTGAAGCAGTAGCCAGTGGTCACGGCATTGGTAAGTCGGCGCTGGTGAGCTGGCTCATTCTTTGGGCGCTGGGTACCTGCTCGGATACGCGCGGCGTTGTTACCGCTAACACGGAAGCGCAGCTTCGCACTAAAACATGGGCAGAGCTTAACAAATGGTACAACATGTGGATAGCTAAACCATTGTTTGATTATACTGCGACAAGCATTTTCTGCAACGCTGACGGTAACGAAAAGACTTGGCGTATAGATGCAATTCCGTGGAGTGAAACAAATTCTGAAGCGTTTGCTGGCCTGCATAATCAGGGCAACAGAATTTTAATTATCTTTGACGAAGCATCAGCGATACATGACACTATCTGGGAAGTTACGGAAGGTGCCCTGACTGACGCAGACACAGAAATCATCTGGTGCTGCTTTGGCAACCCAACTCGTTCCAATGGCCGCTTTTATGATTGCTTTCACAAACACAGAAATTATTGGCACACTCGCAGGGTAGACAGCCGCAGCGTAAGCTTTTCTGATAAAAAGCAGATTGAAGCGTGGCGCGAAATTTACGGCGAGGACAGTGACTTCTTCAAGGTCCGCGTGCGCGGCGAGTTCCCTTCTGCCAGCGACAAGCAATATATCTCGCAGGCCATCGTGAATGAAGCACGGAAAAGAGTACTCAAGCCGTATCAGTATAATTTTGCTCCGGTTATCATTGGTGTAGACCCTGCGTGGACCGGTGCGGATAAAATCTGCGCATACCTGCGTCAGGGCAACTACAGTAAGCTGCTCTTTGAATATCCGAAGAATGATAATGACCTGCAGCTTGCCGGCAAGATTGCAGCACTGGAGGATGAGTACCATGCTGATGCAGTCTTTATCGACCTTGGCTATGGTACAGGTATCAAGAGTGCAGGCGATGCGTGGGGCAGGAATTGGACGCTGGTGTCATTTGGCAGCACAAAAGGTATACCGCCTAACTGCATCAACAAGCGAGCAGCTATGTGGCAGGATATGCGGCGCTGGCTTATGGATGGCGGTGCAATATCGGCCGATGACAACGTGCTGGCTGATGACCTCGTAGGACCGGAGCTTGCTCCGCGTGACGATGGCAGAGTGCAGCTGGAGAGCAAGGAGAGTATGAAAAAGCGCGGGCTTCCGTCTCCGAACAGGGCGGATGCATTGGCGCTGACCTTTGCTTTTCCGGTACTAAGCAGAAAACAGGAACATGAATACGCCTGGAGCGTCGATAATGGCGCGCAGGAAGAATATGATCCGTTTCATGGAATGTGGTAGGAGGTGAGACCATGGAAGAAATCATTATGCAGCTGCATGGCGGCGGTGGTGGTGGCGGCGGAACGCAGATTAAGCAGAACGCACCCGGAAGCCAGAGCGCTGCAACTATTGACAGCGCGACTGAAGGACAGCGTGAATCGCTGCGTGAAAAGCTGAGCAAGGCAAGAGGCCGTAACTTTACCAACAAGACCGGCGGCAGCATGGTAGATACAATCAAGAAAGCATTGTTGGGTGAATAGCAATGTTTGAAGAAATCTATCGTGACTCAAAGCTGCTGAAGGATAAGCGCTTCGTTCTGGAGCAGATGTACCAGCGGCGCGCCTCGTTTGAACCGACGTGGCAACTTCTGTCCCGGTATATCGTTCCATATCGAGGACGCTTCCATGAGCGTGGCGGCAGCATTGACGGAGAGCGGCGTGACCGCTATCTCATCGACCCTTATCCGATGGATGCGGCAGGCAAGTGTGCTGCTGGCCTGCAGAGCGGACTGACGTCCCCGAGCCGTCCGTGGTTTGAGCTGTCTTTGGCTGACCAGGAAAAGGCTGAATATCATCCGGTACGCCAATGGCTAGATGATGTGCGTGACGTCATGATGGCCGTATATGCACGTGGCAACACCTACGCTATGCTGTACGATATCGAGGCTGAGCTGTGTCAGTTTGGCACGGCGGCGGCGCTGATGATGCAGGACTATGATACCGCGCTCTGGCATCGCAGCTACACCTGCGGCGAATATGCAGGCGGTGTGGACGCAAGAGGCAGGCTTTATTCCTTTGGCAGGCGTTTTGAATTGACCGCTCCGCAGATGGTAGCGGAATTTGGTATTGATAACGTGAGCCTGGCCGTAAAGACTGCGTACAACAACAATGACCATACACAACGCTTTGAGGTTGAAATGCTCATCGTCAAAAACAATGAGTATAAGCCTGACCAATTAAAGCCCGGTAACTTCCCCTGGCAGAGCTTTTACTGGGAGCGTGGCAATCAGCAGCAGTTCCTGCGCATCAGCGGTTACAAGGAGCAGCCGTTTATTATGCCGCGTTGGACCAAGGTGGCCAACTGCGAATATGGTTATGGTCCTGGGCATAACGCATTGGGTAACTGTATGCAGCTGCAGCGTATCGAGAAAGCAAAGCTCCGCTGCATGGATAACGAGGCTGACCCGGCTATGATGTTTCCGGCAAGCCTGAAGAAAGTCAACCGCCAGCCTGGTGCAAACAACTTTATTCCCGATGGTACGCAGATGAACGCTTATCCGATGATACCGCCGGGAGCAAAGCGCTACGAAGGCATGATAGCCTTGAGCAATGATAAACGGCAGCAGATAAGCGCTACGTTCTATAATGACCTTATGGTAATGCTGACGCAGGCGCAGAACAATCCGCAGATGACTGCTAAGGAAGTCGCGGAACGTCACGAGGAGAAAATCCTTATGCTGGGGCCGGTGCTGGAGCAGTTCCATAATGAGGTGCTGGACCCGCTGACCTTGCGTACGTTTGGACTCTGTATGCGCAACGAGCTTTTCCCGCCTATGCCGGAAGAGATTACTGCAGATGAGCTGAAGGTTAATTTTGTGAGCCTCTTGGCGCAGGCGCAGAAGATGGTAAGCCTGCCGAGTGTACAGAATGTACTTGGTATGGTGGGTAACGTAGCAGGTATCTATCCTGAAGCTGCCGACATTATTAACATCGACAACGTAATCCGTGAGGTTGGCGTTATCAGCGGTACGCCTGAGAAAATCATGCGCAGCGAAGATGAGGTGCAGCAGCTCAGAGAGCAACGCCAGCAGGCACAGGAAGCACAGATGCAGCAGGCGCAGATGGCACAGGGCGCTGAGGCGGCCAAGACCGGTGCGGAAGCTGCAAGGCTTTTGAGTGAGGTGCCGGCCAATACGGATAATGCTCTGGATGATATGCTGAGCAGAATGGGGATGAGCTGATGGAAAAGCAAAGATTTGCTGAACTGCTCGTAAACGTCATGCAGACGCAGACGGGCAGGGAATTTATTTATGAGCTGCTTGACACCATGGAAGTGCATGTTCCCAACTATGTTGTCGGTGAAGGAAGTGTTATGGGGTATGAGATAGGCCGGCGCAGCGTCGGTGAAGAACTGCTCCGTATGCTGAGAGATGATACTGAGGAAGGCCTGCAGCTGGAGCTGCTGATGCGGCAGGAAGCGCGGGACCGTCCTAAAGAAAAACACAAAGATGAATTCTATGACCAATTTGAAGGAGGTAGTGTTTAATGCGAAAGAAATGGTTGTTCTTTCTGGCTCCTGACGGCGGCGATGCTGGCGGCGGTGAAGGCGGAGCTGGTGGCGATGGAAGCACCGGTGGTGACGGTGGTACTGCAGGTGGCAGTAAAAGTATCTTTGATAATCCTGATGGCGGTAGCAATCCTCCTGGTGACGGCAGCGGCAATCCTGCTGGTGATGGCGTATCTGGCGAAGTACCGGAAAGCTATGAGTTTAACCTGGGCGAAGGCCTTACAATCACCGATGAACAGAAAACAGCATTTACCGCCATAGCTAAGGATGCAAAGCTTTCACAGGCGCAGGCTGACAGCCTGCTGAAAATGCACAGCGAGATTATCAACGGCTATATGCATGCTGCAGAAGATGCCGTTGAAAAAAATATCGCTGAATGTCAGAAGCTGGGGCTGACCAGTCAGGAAAACCTTGGCTTTGCCAGAACAGCTGTAAATACCTTTGGCGGCAGTGAGGCGATGCAGGTGCTGATTGATACCGGTGCTATCAATCATCCTGCTGTCTGCAAGCTCTTTGTAACTATCGGCCAGCTTATCAGCGAAGATAAACCGGCAGATACTCATGTCGGCGGTGGCAAGGGAACCCCGCGGGCAGAAGATATCCTCTTCCCTAACAGCAAATACTAAAGGAGTGAATTAAATGGCACAAACCGGACTTTATAACAATACCGGCCTGGCAACTATGTATGATATTGCGCAGCAGTATCGCTCTGCAGGTAATGAAGCAGCGGCGCAGGTCGTAGAGCTGCAGGCCAAAACCAACCGTCTCTGGGAAGTATTCCCGATGAGAACCTGCAACAGCGGCAGCGTTGAAAAAGCGCTTATCAGAACCAGCCTGCCGGATGTAGCATGGCGTATTATTAACCGTGGCGTAGCGCCTACTAAATCCAGCACTGGCCAGGCAAGCTTTACTACCGGCGGTGTTGAGGCTATTGCACAGATTGATGAGCGACTGATGAAGCTCAACAAGAACAGCAATACCTATCGACTCAATGAAAACTATGCACATCAGGAAGCTATGAGCCAGAAGATGTCTACTACCTTCTTCTATGGTGATGAACAAATCAACCCTGCTGGCTTTACCGGCCTTGGCGCTTTCTACTATGATAAGGCCGGGCAGGATGAAATCTACGCCAATCAGATTGTTGACGCGGGCGGTACCGGTAACAATCTGACCTCCCTTTGGGTAGTGACCTTTGCACCTGATACTGTTTACGGCATCACTCCGGAAGGCGTTCCTGGTGGTTACAGCTATCGTGACAACGGACGTGTTAAAGTGAGAGATGAGAATAACCTTGAATACTGGGGCTATGAATCTCAGTACAACTGGGACGTAGGCCTCTGCGTACGTGACCCGCGCTATGTAGCACGTCTGGCCAACATTGATACTACCAATACCAGCAGCACTGACTTCATCGACAAACTGATTGAAGTATATGACTGCATTGAAAATCCTGACCATGGCCGTACTGTTATCCTCTGTAACCGTAAGGTGCAGACCATGATCAATATCATTGCACAGAAGAAAAACAATGTTAACCTTTCTCTGGAAGACTTCGGCGGCAAGCGTATTCAGCATTTCTGGGGCTCTCCCATCCTGCGTAATGATGCTATCCTGAGCACTGAATCTAAAGTGCCGGTAGAATAAGGAGGTAAGAACATGGCTGTAATGATTGATGCAAAGCTTATTCTTTGCGAAAATGTCGATACTGCAGCGACTGTCACCAGTAAGGCAATTGATATCGGCCGCAACAAATCTTTGAGACCGCTCTATGTTGATGTTAAACTGACTAAGGGCGTAACTGCCGGCCGCGTCAAAAGCGTAGAGCTGCAGACCAGCGCTGACGCAAACTTCTCTGCTCCTATCACTGAGATGGTGGTGACTATCGGCAAAACTGCCGAGCAGCAGAAGCATGCCTGCCAGCTGGCGCAATTCTTCGCGTCCATCCAACCGCAGGGCCGCTACGTCCGCGTAAAAATCACCGGTGATACTACCGCTCCGGCAGGCGGCAAGATTTGGGCATATCTGTCCCCGGATATTCAGGTGCCGGTATGAGATACAAAGTAATCCGCACATGCTATTGGCAGCGCAGACTTTGGGAAAAGGGCGAAGTGGTGGAGCTGGGTGAGAATGTGCCGGAGCATTTCAAACCGCTTTATAATCCAGCTGAAAGATTGGCCCTGAACAAAAATGCTGACGAGCTTTCGGATGAAGAAACTATGAACGAAGAACCTTCGGAAGAAACGTCTGGCAGCATGGAAAACCCGGATATCATGCCTTCTTCTTTGGAAGATATGAATGTTGGCCAACTGCAGAAGTTGGCACGTGCAAACGGCCTGGAGCCGCCGAAGAATGCAAAAAAACAAGAACTGATTTCCGCTCTGCGCGGAGAATAACATCGGGCCGGAGCTTATTCCGGCCTTTTGTTTTTTAGGAGGAAACCATGAACAACATTGAAATCTGTAACCTTGCGCTTGGCCGTATCGGAGTAGACGAAATCAACCGCATGGATGAGGCAAGCCAGCCTGCGAGAATCTGTACACGTTATTTCAATTTTACCCGTCAGAACGTATTGCGCCGCTTTCCTTGGACGTTCGCAACAAAACGTGTGCAGCTGGCACTGCTTAATGAAACGGCACCTGATTATAAATACGTCTATCAATATCCTTCTGATGCTCTGGCCATACGCCTTATGTACAATGACAGCTTTGTTGGCCTGCCTAAAGATAACTACTTCCGCATTATGAACGGTAACGGCGGACGCAAGATATACAGTAATATCTCTAACGCCTATGTGGAATATACTGCAGACGTAAAGGACAGCGAAACATTCGACAGCCAATTCATTGAAGCCTTCAGCTGGAAGCTGGCGGCGGAGATGGCGTTCGCTTTGACCGGTAATATTAACCTTGCGACAAATGCTATCCAGGCATACAATGCTTACTTTACGGAAGCGGCTGGCGAGGATGCTGCAGAAGACAATCAGGAAGAAGCTGTACAGGATAGACTGGCCAACGCCAGATGGGAGGGCTGACAATGGGACTGTATCAACTGAAGCCCAGCTTTGCCGGCGGTGAATTGTCGGACAGCATGTACGGCCGCGTCGATATCAACAAATATGATAGCGGCGCTGCCACGTTAAAAAACTTTACAGTGCAGCGTTATGGTGGCGTGCGTAACCGCAACGGCTTCCGGCATATTGGCGTAACCTATGGAGGCAAGCGTGCCTTCTATATCCCCTTTCTGTATAACACCAATGAAACCTATATCATAGAAGTCACTGCAGGGCATTGCCGCTTTCTGTACAACGGCCAATACATAGTAGAGGATAACGGAGAGCCTTATACAATAAGCAACAATCTTAATCCAGCCGACCTGCAGGGTATCTGCAAAATAAAATATACGCAGAGTGCTGACGTGCTTTTTATCGTGCATCCTGATCATTACCCTATGACGCTTACGCGCTACAGTACATATGACTGGCGCTGGGAACAGATGCCTATAACAGGCGGTCCGTTTGAGGACAGCAATGGCAGTACTGCAACGGAGGATGAGCAGGTAACGCAATTATATCGTTATGGTCCTGGAACCTACGAGCTGACGCTTCCTGATACCGTAACCAATATTTCGGTGGAATTGGCTGGTGCTGGCGGCGGTGGTGGCGGCGCTGCTATCGCAGGAACATATACGGCTCCCGGAGGTGATGGCGGCACAGGTGAATACATCCGCTTTTCAACTGATGTTCAGCCTGGGCAAAAGTATAAGCTTGAGGTTGGTGCTGGTGGTAAAGGTGGTAACGGCAGGTTAAGCGAAAAGTCGGGGAGATACTTTACCGTTGATGGAGATGCTGGTGGCGCTGGCGGCAACACGATTGCGTTTGGCAGGACAGTTAAAGGTGGTGGAGCTGGAAGTGGCGGCCATATTCTTTTCCGGGTCCAGACTACACCAGGCAGCAAAGGTGCGAGCTACAGCGGTGGTGCTGCCGGTGGCATAAAGGGAACAGATGCTGCCAGCGTCAACGGCAAAAGCGGCGGTGACGGGTACTGTAATATCCGCTTCCGCTATGGCAGCAAGGCAGCGAAGATAACGGCCAGTGCGACGGAAGGCGAAGTCACGTTAACGGCCGATAAGGATATCTTTGAGAAAGATAACATTGGCAGCCTTATTGAGCTGACTCATTATAAAAAAAGCGAATACAAAAAAGGCAAACCTGATGCAACGGATGCGCTGCTGGTAAGCTGCCTGCCGGGCTCTAGCGTCTATGTAGAGAGCTTCGGCTTCTGGAAGGGAAACTTCTCGTTGGAAAAATATAACGAGAACAGCTCTATGTGGGAGCTTGTAAGAACGCAGGACGGCAATCACAGCCAGAACTACAACTTTACCGAAAAGAACGAAGAGGAATACATTGTCAGGTACAGGGTAACCTCAACAGAGTTTGATACAACCATCTGGAGCGGTGAGAATGAGAAGCAGACCGGTTACGTCACTGTGCAGAGCTTCGGCAATGATTATAGCGGTATTATAAAAATTACTGAGTACATCAGCGGTAAAAAGGTTAAAGGCAAGGTATTGCGCACGATTGGCAGTACAGACGCTACGCAAATCTGGGCTTTTTCTCCGTGGAGCAGGAGCAAGGGCTATCCGTCTGCAGCAGGCTTCTTTGAAGACCGCTTGGTATTTGCCGGCAGCACAAGATATCCGCAGACGTTCTGGAGCAGTAAGGTAGGAGATTATTATAATTTCGGAACATCAACACCTGTGGTAGACGATGATGCAGTAACGGCTACTCTAAACGGCGGCCAGATGAACGGTATCAAAGCAATGGTAGCCTTTGGAGAATTGATTCTGCTGACAAGCGGCGGTGAATATAAGGTAAGTGGTGGCCAAGGCAAAGCGCTCACGCCTAGCAATACTTTAAGTCAGGCGCAGGAATACCGCGGCATATCTGACGTATTACCGGTAACTGTAGGCAGCAGAATTGTCTTTGCGCAGCAGCAGGGCAACATCATCCGTGACCTGGCATACAGCTATGAGGCTGATAAATACACCGGCGATGACCTCAACCTACTATGCTCTCATCTCTTCGATGGCCACAAAGTAGTAGCTATGACCTACCAGCAGACTCCGGACAGCATCATATGGTTTGTCCGAGATGATGGCCTGCTCTTGGGACTGACCTATATCAAGGAGCAGGATATCTACGCATGGCATAAGCATAGCATTAAGAATGCGCGCTTTGTCAATGTCTGCTGCATCCCTGGCGGAGAATGTGACGAGCTTTATGCTGTCATAGAACGTAACGGCCAATACGAGAACGTTATGCTGGAAAAGAGGAACGATAACGATGTGCCGGAAGAACAGATTTATGTTGACGACGGCATAACCGTACGTGGCAGCGATATAAAAGAGGTAACGGGCCTGACGTGGCTGGAGGGTGAAACCGTGGCCATACTGGCTGACGGAAACGCGCTGCCGCAGCAGAAGGTGGAAGGCGGTAAAGTTACGCTGAGCGAAAAGCATGGCTACAGTGTTGTGCATGTAGGACTGCCTATTGATGCAGTCATAAAGACACTGCCGATAGAATTCCAGATGCAGGACGGCAGCTCCATTAGCCGCAAGAAGCGCATAGGTAATCTTTCCGTCCTCTTTAAAAACACGCGTGGCGGACTGTATGGCCTGAGTGAGGAAAAACTGGATGAAATCAAATGGCGCGATACTGAAGCATATGGCCAGTCTACAAAACTTTTCACCGGTAAGAAAAAAATCGTCCTGCCTGCTGCAGGCTGGGACGAAACGCAGCAGCTTATCATTAAGCAGGATGCGCCGCTGCCGATGACGGTATTGGCCATTGTGCCGGAGATTGTGCCGGGAGGATAATATGGCGGAATATACTTTTTCTCGTCCGTCTGATAGAGATATTGAATACGTGGCCGCACATCTGCGGCAGGACAACAGGCAGGAGCTGACGGCGCTGTATGGTGCTGGACATGAGCTGGATGTTTTAAAAAGAAGCGTCAGATATAGCGAACTGATTGGCTGCTTTTATGTTGACGGCATACCTGCAGCTATATATGGAGTAAGAAGCCCGGCTGCAATATGCTCTGTCAAATGCGTCTGGCTGCTCATGACCGACGAAACATTGAAGCATAGGCTAGTAGTAGGGCGATATACCAAACGCTTTCTGAGGGCGATTGTGGCGGCCTATGGGCCTATGTCCAATAAGGTTGATGCTGGAAACGCAGAAATCCTGCGCTGGCTCAGATGGCTTGGCGCTGAGATATCGGAACCGGTGCAATGCGGAATATACAATCTGCCGCACAGGGAATTTTATTTTGACGAAAGAATTTTAAAGGAGGGATAGCATGGGCGTAGGAGTAATGATTGGTGCAACTCTCTTGGGCGGTTATCTGCAGGGACGTGCGGCACGTCAGCAGGCCAACGCACAGGCGGCGCAGGCGCAGGCAAATGCTGATATCGCCTATAACAATGCGCAGAAGCTGCAGGAGCAGGCCGAGAAGCAGGCGCAGAATAATGAAATCAACGAGGAAAACAAACGCCGCAGACTGCTGCAGCTGCAGGGGCAGCAGAGAGCCAACATCGGCGCGGCCGGAATCACGGCAAGCGGCAGTGCACTGGCGGCGATGGCAGACAGCCAGTTTAACCAGGAGCAGGAGCTTGCCTTTGAGAGATACAATGCGCGTCAGCAGGTAGATAACATCTTCCAACAGAGTACGGACAATTTGAATCAGGGCGATGCCTATGCGTCGAGCGCCAGAGCCTACCGTAAGGCAGGCAAGCGCGCTATGATGAACAGCATGCTGCAGGCAGGGCTGAGCGTAGCGTCTAATCTTTATACGCCCAAAAGCATGGGGGCGTTGAAAAGCTCAGCCGGTAAAAGCGTAGGCCTGCAAAACTACAGTGTACCGGGCTACACAGAGATGAAAGGACTGCCTGCTCATACCGGTGGCGGCATCTCAAGCTACAGTAATGATGGCTGGGCGAAAGCAAAATGGTAAAAATGTCATTTTGTACTTTACAAATCGGCAAAGTATGTGTGTTAAAATGATAGTGCGGAAGGGAAGCCATTCTCCCATTTTCATCATACTCTAAAAAATTAGCAACGTAGAAAGCATCTGAGGCTAAGCCTTGGGTGCTTTTTGCGTATATAGGAAAGGAGCAGAATATGGCAGTAATTGATGTTTACGAGAACCAGGCAAAGCTCGGTACGCCTGCAAGCCGGACGAGCGGTGTGCATCCTGATATGGGCGGGCAGATGGCGCTGGCAAGGGCAAATGCAAATCTTACCAATACGATGGTCGAGGGAGGGCAGAAGCTCTATGAGCAGATAGCCATTGCCGACGTGATGAAGGCCAATAATGATTACAATATGCAGATGAGCAGGCTGCAGAATGAGCTGCTGCAGAACAAGGAAGAAAATGCCAGGGATAACCTTACCAAGTACGAGGAAGGGCGCAAGAAGATTATCAATGGCATTATGCAGAAAGGACCGGCTACGCTGCGCGGCGTTCTGGGAAGCAAAGCCTTTTACAATACCATTGAGCGTGACTGGACCGGCCAGCGTGCGCAGATGGAACGTTATACTATGGGCGAGATGGAGAAGTACCAGGATACGCAGCTTAACAATCAATACAAATTAGCTTTGAAGGACGTAGCTGTAAACTGGCACAACAATGATGATCTGGACGCTGTTATGCGCCGCGGCGATTTTATGACTGCAGCAAGGTATGCCAACTATGGCCAGGAAAAGATTACTGAAGCAAGCAACAAATGGAAGGCTGCGGTAGCAGAGACGGCAGCGCAGGCAGCTATCAATTCAGACAGCAGCGAAGGATGGACGCGTGGCGGCGAGATACTGCAGGCCTACGGTTATCTTATGGACCCGCAGAAACGGATCCAATACGATAAGATTATCAGTGCAAGGGAGAAAAGCAATGAACAAATAAAGTCATTCAGCGGACTTTATGACAAATACGATGGGGACTTTGAGAAAGCTGCGGCTGAATATAAGCAATTAAATAGTGGTACGGCAGATATCGCCAAAGGTTTGGCGTTTGCACAGGGAGAGGAAGGCAAGGCTTGGGGCAGCAATCAGTGCGCTAACTTTGTAAAAAAATATATTCAGACGGCTGGCGGTGATTATGACATTACCAGCAGCTTGGCTGACGGTACCTACCTTAACGCAGAACGTAAAGGGCTGACGTTTAATGACCGTAAACAATTAAGGGACGGAGATATTGTCTATTGGCAGGTAGATGGCAGCAAGTACGCTACGAGCGACAACCCGGATGATGTACATTCTGACACCAAGGCCTATAAGGGCATTACCCATGTCGGCATATACAATGCCAAGACCGGCAAGGTTATCCAGAGCGGTGAGCATGGAGTGAGTGAGCTGGCGCTGGATGCTGCCGGATATCATACGGTAGGCTACAGCCATATCGGCGGCCGCGGTATGGATGAGACCGATATGAATAAAAGCCTGCAAGAAATGCAGTCCTATTTCTCAGTGCAAAACACAAGAAAAAGGATGGCCAAGGATAAGGCATTTGATAATTTCTCTTCGGAAGCTGTAAGAATGTTTGAAAGCGGCATACCCATAGAAGAGGCGCTGAGACAGGCGGATGTTTTTGGCGGCACTGATTTAAAAATGCGTTCGATGGCGCGTGGGGCTGTAAGCACAGCTTATTCATGGGCAGGTAACGTAGACGTTTTCGGAAAACGTGCAAGCTCTGGAAGCTCCGGTGTTAGTACAGGCAAAGGGTTAGCTGTGGGACAAAAGCAAAAGCTTACAGAGCTTCTTGAAGGCGGTTACTTCAATGACAAAGAAGAATTTGCTGATTTCGTTCTGAACTATGGACCAAGTAAATCTGAATATGATTCATTGATGACGACATACGATAATTTCCGTAAAGGAACTGGCGCATATAAATATAATTGGGGTGAGATAGAAAGCATTGTAAAAGCAAGTACTGGTCTAAAAGGAGAATACGCTCAAATGCAGTGGATTGGAGCAAAAGATGCTGGTAGAGAATTTATACAAAACTATATGTCAAAAAATGGAGTACAACCATCAGACAGTGAAGTTATCCAAGCATGCATTGATAGTTTAACAAAACATACAGTTGCTACATACAGGCAACCTGGATTGCTTTGGGGTACAAACGAGTACAATGTAGAGGCAAGCAATGCTGACTTAGCTCGTGCTGGAATAAAATCTAATGGCATAACCCCGATTGGCGGCGGTATTTACAAAGTAGAGATGATGGACGGTAGAATCTTTAGTATGAGCGGCGAAGATTTAAAAAACAGAATCGGATAAGGAGGACGAACAGCATGGATGAATCCAGATTGAATTTCCTTAAGGGACAAATGGAATCACCATACGCTACGGTACGTGAAAGCACGTGGAAGTTTCATGGTGATGTTCAGCCTGACTATGGCATTGTAGACAATAAGATTACAGAAGAAAAAGCAAAGGACTTGGCTGATATTAACGCAGCTAATGGCATTAAGCCAGTAAGCACAAGCGATAACAGCTTTGTGGACATGGTAAAAAACACCAACGCTTATAAAAAGTACTTTTACAGTAAAGACGATGTGTTGCTGGAAGCAAAAAAAATCAGCGCGGCCACAAGCATTCCGGAAAATGCTATCCTGGCTAACGCTGATAATCTGGCCAATGCACGCAATGTATATAATTATCAGCAGAAGGCTATGGACCCTCAGGCAGTGTTTGAGGCCTACCCTGAGCTGAGCGAGCTGGCCAAGCTGAGTGATACTGACGCTGCTATTGCTCTGCATAACTTAAAGAACGTGCGCCAGACGCAGGGCATTATTGAAGCAGCTAAGACCGGCTGGGAACTTGATAACCTGATGAGCGAGCGCGGCCGTATGGGTTACGCCGCTATGAACGGCAAGGAGCTGACGGATGCTGACATTGCACGTTTAGGAGAAATTGAAAAAGCACAGAAAAATTCCAAGGAGCTGCCGGGGCTTTTTGAGGACCCGATGAGTGCTATTGTCGGAGGCACGGTGCAGAGTGGCAAGATGATGCTGCGTAATGCTCTTAATGGCCAGAAGATGGGCGTATACGGCGCTGGCTTCGGCGCGCTTCTCGGCGGTATTGCCGGCGGCGGTGCAACGCTGGGTGCCGGTACTGCTGCAGGCGCGGCAGCAGGTGCCAAGATCGGTTATAGCGTCGGCAGCCGTATCGGTATGGCGCAGGATATGTATGACGAAATTGCCGGCAACAACTACCTTGATTATAAAGGTTATAAGGATAAGCAGGGCAGGCAGCTGCTGACAGATAATCAGGCGCGCAGCTATGCTGCTGTAGCGGCAGCGCTGGAAACAGGTATAGAATTCAGCAACGCAGATAAAATCCTGAACGTCATCAAAGGCGGTGCAGGTGCGCAGAGCATCAAAGAAATTATCAGCAGTGCCAAGGACAGCACGGAGCTGCAGAGCCTGCTTGCCGCATATCTGCGTGACAGTGCCAAAAACATCGGAACAGTGGCTATCTCCGAGAGCGCGGAAGAAGGCGTGCAGGAGATGAGCAACAGAATTATTTCTGATGTTGCTGCAGCAAACAATCCGGGCGGTGATATCCCTACATATACGGCAAAGGATGTTATCGTTGGCGGGCTGGAGGCAAGCTGGCAGGCGCTGCCTGCGTCGATCGGCTTTGGCGCTGGTGCGCATGGAGCAAGCACGGTATCCTTTATGCGTCGTGCATCCGCGGCGCTGCAGCTGAAAAGCGAAGAACAGAAGGCTAACCTGCGTGATGCTAACGGCATATCTATGCTGAGAAGTCTTGCTGAGGATATCAAAAACAATGCTTTGTTTAAAAAAGCTCCGGAAGTATATAACGAAGTACTGAATAATCAGCTCAAAGGCACGGAGCTGGAAACTATTAACATAGATACAGAGTACGTCCTTAATCAGCAAGGCGGCTATGAGCTTTTGAAATCTGCAGCAAAGGCAGCAGGCATAGGCGAACAGTATCTTAAAGACATCATCGACACTAAGGCAGACTTGAAAATCAGTACAGCAGATTATGTATCTAAGCTGCTGCCGACTGAAATCGGTGCCCATCTGGAAGACTACATCACATTCAGCGATATCAGCGAATGCCTGGCACGCAACAGAGAATATGCCGGCAGGATGCGCCGCGAGATGGACCGCATATTGGCATATGAGAACCGCCAGCGTGAAGATGCTTTGAATACCTACCTTGATAATAACTTCCATACTCCGGAAACCCGTGAGATAGCAGAGGCAGTATTGCGCCGCTTCCCGGATAATCCTAAGGAAGGCGTAAAGGAAATCAGAAAATCGCTGCAGGCCAAGATTGACGAGCCGCTTAATCAGATTATCGAAGAGCTGGAAAAGGGTATGGGAAACGGCGTAGCTGTAGTAGAAATCCCCGAATATGATAATCAGATGCGTGGCCGTGGCATCAAGGTAAGCAATAACGACCCATGGTATCAGCGCTACTATAAAGAGAATAAGCATAAGCCCTCTAAGATGGAGCTGCGTGAGCTGGCGCGTGAGATTTGGACCGGCCACAACGAGTATGGACTCTTTGGCTGGGAAAACCGCACTCCGGAAGAGAACCAATGGTATGAGAATAACAAGGCAGCTATGGAAGCAACGGAAGAAGCTATCCGCAGATTGGATGCATTGACTCCTGCTCTGGAAAAAATAGCTCCGGGCGAACTCTCTATTACTGAAGGCCTGAGCGAAGAAGGCTTTGAGGTATACCGTAAGCTGCGTGGCAAGCTGGAAGGCGCTGAAAGCAAAGAAGTGCGGCAGGCAGCACAGATGAGTGCTATCCTTGCCGCACGAATGGCAGACCGCATGGCTGAGCTGCATAGACAGGTTGGCCATACTAAATATACTGCGCTTGATTATGCGCGTAGTATTGGGCTTATCAGAAGTGAAAGTGAAGCTGCTGAGCAGAAGTTTAATCAGGCAGTAAATGTAGGTATAAATGAAAATACCAAATATAAACTTTTAGATTTAGATGTTTTGCAAGACAATATAGGCACCGACAAAGAAACTCCGGAGGCTAATCAAAAAGCCATAGATTACATTAAACATGTATTAACTGAAAATGAGCCGGTCACTACAAAAGATTTGTCAAGTGTATTTGATTTTAGCAAGATGAGTGAATATGATCAGCGTCATATTGTTTTGGCAAAATCGCAAAGAGGGCGAAAAAACAAAACGGAAAGGCAGGGAAGAAATTTAACCATCAGTAATCCTAGAGAGATTTTGCAAAATGCAGTTTTAGTTGAGATAAATCCATCAAAGCATTCTAATGAAGTAGACAATAAGTTACGTGAGGATATCAAAGGTTCATTGTCATATAGATTTGTTATACCAGTAAAGTTAAATGGACAGGCTCAAACGTTGGTCATTACTGCTATTGGGACATCTGCTAATGTACTAAAAAAATTAAACGAAGTAACTTTATACGAAGTTTACACAACAAAAATCCCGCCATCCCAGAGACAAGCTTCCCTGAAAGATGGCGGGATAGGGGATGCTTCAAAAGAAACAATTCCCTCTGAATATAGTTTAGCAGAGATTTTAGCAAAAGTCAAAGACCTTAATCATAAACCTTATGTTGATAAAGAAACAGGCAAGCTAATAATAGAAGACCAGATGGCTATAGGCTCTATGAAATTAGACCAGAAAGCATGGCATGGCACGCCTTACGATTTTGAAAGGTTTGATATTGGCAAAATCGGCGATGGCGTTGGTGACCAGGTACATGGCTGGGGCCTGTACTTTGCTAAGGATAGAAAAATATCAGAGGCATACAAGGAAGTGCTGGGGGCTGACGCTGGCGCAGTAATTGTAGATGGTGTTACGTACAAAATTGATGAGGAGGGAGATTGGGCAACAGCAGCAGGACAGAAGCTCATTGACAATGGTCCGTTAGAATTTGTTCTGGATACGTTTGATGCAATGGGCGGAAGCAAGAATAAGGAAAGTGCAATAAAAAGCTTAAAGGAAAGAATTGCCGGAACCAAAAGAACGGCTAATACAGAAAGCTATATTGCTAAACTAGAAGAAGCGATAAACATTATTGAAAAAGCTGACGTGAAGTACGAAAATACTTCACGCCTGCTGAAAGTGGAAGTTCCAGAAAACAATGTGTTGCTAGATGAGCAGAAGACTTTCATTAATCAGAACAAAAATGTACAAGCGCTTTTGAAAAATACTATAGAATCTTTGGATGATGCGCGGTCAATGAAGTTCTGGGAAAATCTGCTGGACTTTAAATTAAGAGCTTTTGATAATGCTGGCAAGGTTCAGTTTAAGATTGATGGCTTCAATAAATTAGCAGATGGCATTGGTAAGCTTTTAGAGAGCAATTCTAATACATTTGGTTATAGAACTCTTGCAAGAAGCTTGGAAAGATACGGATATAGCAAAGAAGAAATTGAAAAGCTAAAGTCAGATGGCGAATATCGTAATCAGGAACAACAGAAGCTCAGAAGTCAGGCTGCTGCTTTAGAAGAAGAATTAGAGCGTGCCAAAGCAGAAGATGCTGCTGCAAAAGAGAAGGTTATCAACCAGGCGAAAGCTGATATTTCCGGTACTTTGGGGGGCATGTTTTCCGGCAACAAGATTTACGATGCTCTGGCGAAGGCTATGGGCGAAGAGGATTATAATTGGCGTGGCGCGTCTGAGCTGCTTAATGAGCACGGAATTAAAGGCATAGCTTACGAAGGTATGAAAGATGGCCGCTGCTTTGTCGTCTTCGATGATAAGAGCATTGATATTATAGAGCGCTATAACCAATCTGCTGGCATAAGTGAGAGTGTACATATCGGCACTGAGCTTACTGTACAACGTTCAGCGCAGGAAGTTATTGATGCTTATAATGAACTGGATGCTATGAAACCAGTAACACTTGAATTTGCAGAACTTACTGGGCTTGACGTAAAGGAACAGCGAAAAGCGGCAAGAAGGAAATTTGATGAGCTGTACAAGAAAGATGGTGACTCAATTTATCTTACTAACAGGTATGGAGATAAAATCAACATTCCTACGGCAGTATTTAAAGAAATTAAGAGACACACAGCTAATATTGACGCATTGCAAGTCATTCCACATATCCAGCAATTATTAGATAGAAGTATCTATCTCTACACTACTATCCCAGATATAAATAGAGAAAAGCGCATGACGAGATATGTAACTGAATACAGAACATATGGAGCTAAAGTATTCATTGATAACACTGAATACTTTGCTAAGTGCGTTATAAGGTTACAAAAAAATGGAGAAATTATTCTTCATGATATTGATATAAATAAAAAAATAAAGGATGAAACTTCTGACCGAAGTGCCCCCGGTTACTATCCGGGACTTGGGTCAACAAGTTCATCCTTTGTTATAAATAGTATACCATGGTGGCTGAATGAGGTCAAGACTAAGCTGCTTGATAGCAAAAAACTCATGCAGGAAGCAGGCCAGAAGGGCTTTTATAAAATCAAAGGCCAGACTGCCTTTAAAACTACCGGCGAGAAGGTTATCTCTCTGTTCAAGGATGCAGACCAGTCAACCTTTATGCATGAGATGGCTCATATCTATCTGCATGATATGCTGGCGCTGGCAGAATTGCCGAATGCTCCGAAGCAGCTGCTGGATGATGTGGCCACGATTAACCAGTGGGCAGCGTGGAATGATACGCAATTTGCCAAAGAGTACAAAGGTACTGCTATGGAGAGTGAATTTAAAAAGCTAAACGAGCAGATGAAAACTGCAGTTGCCCAAGGCTCCGTTGAAATCGAAGGCAGGGCAATGACCTTGGAACAGATGCAACGGCTCTGGATGCAGGAACGCTTTGCCCGCGGCTTTGAAAACTATCTGAAGAGCGGCGAGGCGCCTACAGAAGCAACGCGCAGTATCTTCCGGCGCTTCAAGCAGTGGCTGACTAAAATTTACCGTGCATTCAGCCAGATTGGCGGTGCTCCGTCCAAAGAGGTTAAAGCAGTTATGGACCGCATGATTGCCAGTGAAGATGAAATCGACATTGCTATGAGAAAAAAAGGCGTGGATGATTTTGCCGAAAGCGGTGGTATGGACTATCTGGAGGGAAGCACGAAGGACGTATATCGCCGTATGGTAGAGCGCGCCAAGGCTGATGCTGAGGAAAAGGTGCTCAAGATAGCACTGAAGGACATCAAGGAAGATTACCGGCAGCAGGAAAAGGAACTGTTTGAGCGTGAAGAAGCGGAATACCGTGAGAAGCTGGCCGCAGAACCGGTATTTATTATCCAGGAGCATATCAAGAATAACCCTAATATGAGCAGGTCTGTTATCTGCGAAACACTTGGCATGAACGTGAAAGATTACGTTAAGCAGCTTAAAGAGTATGGCGGCAGCTTGGATGCTGCGGTAGAAGCTCATATGAAAGAGTTTAAGGAAGGGATAGATAACAGCGGCATAGATGCTCAGTATTTCCGTGAACGTGCGGAAGAAGTGGTGCAGGCAAGCAAATATCGTAAGCTGGCCACGGCGATGGAGCTGGAAGCGTTTGAGCGCATTGCCAAAAAGCAGCGTAACCTGACTACCAGAATAGAGGCCGAAGGCAAGAATGATGCTGCAGAAAAAGGCGTCATTAAGACGGTAGACAAGATGACCAGGCAGAGCAAGCAGATAGAAGAGCTTACTGCAGAAACAAAGGGATTGAAGCAGGATAAGCTTGAGCTGCTTGCTAATGTGCGTGGCCTGCGTGATGCAGCACTTCGTCATTACAAGGACTATGTGCAATTCGTTGAGATGAAGCTGGAGGTTATGCCTATTGAGGATGCCAATAACTACCAGATGTGGCGCAGAAAGTCGGCGCAGGCGCAGTACAATTCCGAGCAATCTCTTATCAAAGGCAACTGGGATAAGGCCGTCAAATACAAACAGGCTCAGCTGATCTATGATATGTTTGCTGACAGAGCTGTCCGCAACGCCAAGCAGATAAAGAAGATTGAAGATGGCCTAAAGCGCAAGCAGCAGACTATCAGCAAGGCGAAGAACATATCTGCAGATGAACGTTATGCGTATAATCACCTTATGTATGTGTTTGGCTTTTCTGACGCAGATGCACCGGTACCGCCGCATTATGAGGGCATCATGGAGGTATTGATGAAAGCAGACGCTACAAGGGAAGAAGGCGGCCTTATGCTGGAGTCTCCGTTCTTCGGACCAGATGGCCAGACAAATCTCCCTGAATGGTTCCTGCAGGCGGCGATGAACAGCAATAAACGTAAAGCAGGGCATAAGGATTTGAGCAATATGCAGGTTGATTTGGTGGCACAGGTTATGCATATTATCTATAAGCGCGGCATGGATAATATGAAGCTGGCTACGATTAAAACCAAGGACGGCAGAACCCTGACTGTTGACGAAGCAGTTGCTGAGATTGAAGGGCAAGTGCGCCAGCGTATGGTGGAGCGCGCTAACGCTGACCCGACTGGTGCCAATAAAAACAGATGGCAGGATGACGCTGCAAACTTTATAGACCAGGCTGACAGGTTACTGATTAAGCCGGAGATGGAGCTGAAAAAGCTGGGTGATGTGGCGCTGCGGTATATCTACGACCCGCTGAAGGAAGCTGCAGACAAAGAGCTGAAGATGGCCGTGAATATGCAGAACAAATTAAAAGGACTGTTTGGTGCCTACTCTCCCGAGGAACTGGCAGATATGCGTAACAAACGCCGCTATAAATTTGGCTCATCGGTTATTACCAAGGAGCAGGCCATTATGATTGCGCTTAACTGGGGCACTGAAACGAACCAGCAGCGCGTTCTAGACGGCTATCACGTCAATGTAGCGCAGGTTAAAAATGTGCTGCAGTATCTGGATGAGCGCGACTGGAACCTCGTCAACAGTATCTGGAAGCTCTACGATATACATTGGGACCAGATAAGAGAGATTGAAGCACGCATGACCGGTGCCGTGCTGCAGAAGCAGGAAGCCAAAGGCTTTGTTGTTGTCGGACAGGACAGAAAAATCTATACCTTAGATGGTGGCTACTTCCCTATTAAATACGACCTGCGGGATTTGCGTACGCAGGAGCAGGCTGATGCTGCACAGCAATCGGCAATGAGCAATATTGCAATGTCTTTAGGCAAGGGCTTTCTGAAAGAACGTACTCAGCATAAGGTTGAGCGCAGGCTGGATCTTAGGTTTGAAGTTATCAGCGGCAGCATTACTGACGTTATTCATCTGGTGGCATTCCGTGAACCGGTACGCGACGTGCGCCGCATTGTACTCAATGAGAATTTCAAAAACCTTGTCTACAATTACCTCGGCCAGAACGCTTACAAAAATCTGAAAAAGTGGACCAGCGATTGTTGGGCGGAAGAACCGATACCGAGGACGGCCTACGAAAAGGGCATGGCCAAGCTGCGTAACGCTCAGACAATGGGAACAATGGGCTTCAGGGTAACAACGGCGCTTCTGAATATCGCTAACGCTCCGAGCGTAGCTCATTATATGGGGGCTGCTGAGCTGCTGCACTCGCTCAAAAAGTTTTACAGTGCCCCGCGTCAGTATACGGATTTCGTTTTCCAACGTTCTGTATTTATGGCGGAACGTGCGGAAACCATGGATGCCAGCATCCATGATGCGCTGAAAGGCCCTAATATTTTGGATGGTATTCCGGGCATTGGTAAGGCTGGCGAGGCTATCAAAAACAACGCGTTTAAGATGATAACCTGGACGGATCTGATGCTGGCGTTGCCGCTTTGGCAACACGAATATGAAAAGACCTACAATGCAGAGGTGGATGCCGGGCGTTCACCGCAGCAGGCGAGGGAAGCAGGCGTAAATGCCGGCGATGCTGCAGTGCGCTGGTGCTTCGGCTCCGGCCGTACGGTAGATAAAGCTGCCATCCAACGTAAGGGCAGCGAGCTGATGAAGCAGCTCACTATGTACTACAGCTATAACTCTACAGTCTATAATGCTCTCAATTATAAATTATGGGAAGCAAAGGTAGGCTACAAGAAGGCTGTAGCGGCAAGCGCAAAGAATAAAAGCATGGCTCTGATGAAAGCTGTAGCTCATGCTGGCGATGCGCTGCTAATGTGGGTACTTCTGCCGGCGGTTATCTCAGCGATGCTGCGTGCTGGCGCAAGCGGTGACGATGATGACTGGAAGATTGAAAAGCTTATCAAGAGCATAGGGCAGGAATCTCTTACAGGCATTGTCGGTGGCATACCGGTGCTGCGTGATGCTGTACCTTACTTTATGGCCAAGGTATTTGACGAGCATCAATTCGCTCCAAAAATTCCTATCCAAAATACCATTGAACAGACAAACAGAGTTATCCAAAGCGCTGTCAGTGACAAGAAAACTATCAGCGATACGCTGCGGGAGATGGGCAAGCTGACAAGCCAGGTTACCGGAGCGCCCAGCACGTTAATAGATAGCTTTACAACAACGCTGCAGTATCTGGAAAGTGGCTTCGATGAAAGTGTTGCGGATTATCTGCGCGCCTTGATCTTTGATAAAAAGCTGAAGAAAAATCAAAAATAGTCATTTTGTACTTTACAAAACGGCCTGAAAGCCGTGGTAAAATATTATTGTCAATAAGTATGTAAAAAGCCCTGGCTGGTGCCGGGGCTTTTGCTTTATGGAAAGGAGCAGACCATGACAGTACAGAAAGACGTTACTAAAAACATCTATGTTGGTAACGGCTCAACAAGGACATTTCCGTTTACCTTTGAGTGTCCTGCAGAGCATCCGGAATATATTAAGGTATATTTGATGCAGGATGATGGAACGGCGCTGGCCACAAGCGATTATCAGTTGGACATGGATGCAAGGCAGATAACATATCCTAGTAGCGGAACAGCTTTGCCGGAAGGCAAGAAACTGGTTATCATGCGCGAATTGCCGCTGCAACAAATGATGAACCTTGTAAACAACGGGCCGTACTTCGCGGAAGATATTGAGACGGCGTTTGATGAATGCGTAATGATGCTGCAACAGCAAGGTGAAAAAATTGGTCGCGTATTAATGATCGCAGTCGATGCAGATATGGACAATTTCAACGGGCAGATACCATTACTACCAGGACGAGCGTTTAGAGTAAATGATGCAGGTAATGGATTTGTTGCTATGGAAAACCCAGAATCAGTCCTTGCTGAAAACAAAGCAGTACTTGAAGCAAGCAAAGTAGCAAGAGATGAAGCAGAAAGGGCAATGAGTGCTGCTACAACTGCTGCAACTAACGCAAATGTTAGTGCAGCTAACGCAGCAGATAGCGCAGAGCTTTCTCAAAACAGTGCGACTGACGCTGCAAGAATGGCTGATAAGGCGGCTGGCTATGTATCAAATGTGACTGTTTGGGATAGCACTACAGAGTATAATCCACCAGATGTAGTTATGACTAGCGACGGCAGCACATATCGTTGCATAAAAGCTAATGCAAATACCCCTCCTCAATCTTCTGCGGATTGTTGGGCAATCACAACAAGCGTAGCAGCAGAGACATTTGAGTATGACGAAAAAGGGGATTTAATGCCATTGATATTACCGAGAACATCTAATGTGTGGGAAGCAATAAACGGCGAAATTATCCCTATCGCATTATAAATAAAGGAGTGATGATATTATGACAACACCAAACATCGTACCACGTGGAAACGGCGAAGGTGGTATTGGAACGAATGAGAAATTTTGGAAAAACGGCTACTTTGAGAATTTGTATACACATGACGGATCTGTTGCTACCGAAAACCATGTGCAACTTAGTATAAAAAATCATAACGATGATATTGATGCACACAGTGCAGCTATCAGTAAACATAACAGTGCTACCTCGGTACATACTGCTAACCTTGCTAGTAAAGCTGAAGCGGAAGCTGGCACCGATACATCCAAATTTATGACACCTGCGAGGGTTAGCGACGCGATAAAAAACTTTGCTGGTGCTGATTTAACCGGCATGATATTTGCATTTGCTGGAAATAGTATCCCGAGCGGATTCCTGCTCTGTGACGGCTCAAAAGTAAGCCGTACAACCTACAAAAAACTGTTTGATGTAATTGGTACAACATACGGTGAGGGCGATGGGAGTACAACATTTAATCTGCCTAATTTAAACAATAACAGTTTTCTTGAAGGTAGCAATACTGTTGGTACTGTTAAGAGTGCAGGGTTGCCGAATATTAACGGTAGTGTTTTATTTAGAGGTGCAGACGTTGGCGGGTTAGCTATTTCAGAAACAACACCGGGCAATAAAGGAGCGTTTAATGTTTCGGGGGCAAATGAAATCTTTAAGTCAACATATCCTACTACTAAAGATCGAAATAGTGGGCAGTATTTATACATTGACGCTTCTCGTTCTTCTTCTGTCTATGGCAACAGTATAACCGTACAACCTAAATCCGTAACGGTTAAATTCTGCATTAAATATTAAGGCGGTGAAAATATGCAAGTATATAAATATGACGAAAAAACTAAAGAATATAAATCTGAGGTCAACGCACAGCTTGACCCATTAGAATCTACTAAAGCAGGCAAGGATATCTACATGCTGCCTGCCAATGCAACATGGGATGAACCTACTGTTAAAGACGGCTGTGTACCCGTCTGGAACGGCGAAACATGGGATGCGGTAGAAGACCACCGTAAGCAAGAATATTGGCTGCCAGAGGACAAATACGGCGCACCTGCAAGAGAGATGAAAGAGCTTGGTCCATTACCAGAAGGGGCAACGCTGACAGCTCCAGAACGCACTCTTGAGGAGGTTAAAGCTGCCAAAATCGCAGAGCTTAAAACAGAGCGCAACAGCAGAGAGGTTCAGCCTATCGAGTACGGCGGAAATCTGTATGATTACGACGATAAGGCGCGTGAACGTATCAATGCTGCCATCATCGCGTTAGATATGCAGACCGCTCAGACAAAGGCTGTTGCCAACATCGACTGGACGACGGCAGATAACGCCGATGTCAAGGTAACAGCTGACGATTTGCGTATGGTAATCGCCATGGTAGCACAACGCTCAAACGCCCTGCACGTGGCGTATAGAGCAGCTAAAGATAAGATAGCGGCTGCGACAACTGTTGCTGAGATCGATGCAATTACTTTAAATGCCTAATTATGGACAAAGCCTGTAACCATGCGGCTTTGGGCTATGTTACCGACGCAAATACCGGGAGCAACAGGATAGCAACAGCGCAGATGTAGCTATAATGCAGGATGTAGGCATATAGCAATGTAAGAGTAAGCAACAGGTTAGCAACAAATCATATCAAGTCTATTGCCTTTTTCAGCTCATGTAAACTTTTGTGAGTATATGTCCCTTTGGTAACGCCGGGGCTGGCGTGTCCTAAAATACGTTTAACTGCTGTGTCATTCGCTCCGGCGTTGTCCAAAAGAGTAGCGCATGTATGACGGCATTCGTGGGGCGTATGGTGGCAGGACGTGGCAAGCATAACATTGTCAAAGCGCGTCCTAAAGCGATGATAGGACAGAGCAGCGCCATCATCTAACGTGATGAGCGTTTTGCCTGGCTTATCCATCCATTGCTGGAAGTAGGGGAGAGCTTTACGGCTGATGGGTACGGCGCGATTTTCGCCAGCTTCTGTTTTTGATTCACGGACTATGAAATGTCGCTGTTTTAACTTTACATCGCACTTCTTTACCGCTAACATCTCAGACGGACGCACACCGCTATAAATCATCATTACAACAACTTTTGCCCAGCGTGAGAGCGGCTCTGTGCTTTCAGCAAGACGTTTAACTCGGTTTAATTGTCTGGTGTTGAATGGCGATTTTGGATAGACAATCTTCTTTTTGTCTATGTCGATGTATTTACTTATGTCTGCGCTGGCTGAGATGATTTCATACTTTACTGCGTAGGTATATAGGTTGTGTAGTAGCTGCCTACATTTCTTTTGGCTGGCGTAACCTATTTTTGCACGGCTCATGGCACGGATTACTGCTTGCAGGTCGCTTATCTTTAAACTGATAAACTTCTTGCCGTAGAGTGGTTCACAGTGCTTGTAAGCGGCAGTGTAGTTGGCTGCCGTGGTTTTCGCTATTTTGGGAAAGTGCTCTGCTGACCACAGCTTAAAAATTTCTGTGAATGTAATTTCGGAAGAATTGAATAAAGATGGATTTTTGTTGTAAGCAACCAAATATGCGAGGGCATCCTCATATGTAGCAAAATATCCTATCGGTTTCTGCTTACCGTCTATGTATTTTTTGACAACGTATGGTCTGCGACGATGGTCTCTATAGTAAGATATAGAGCCAAAGCCGTTAGGTAGTTTTAGGTTTTTCACAAATATCACTCCTTAATTAAAAATAGTATAGGAGCTTTATTTTAAAATCAATGAAGATGAGGTGTTCCATGATTGAATCAACTATGCAGGCTGTAATAAATATTATTGCTGGCGCTGTTATTTCTTATATTTTCGCCTTGTATCGCACCAAGAAGAAAGAAAACGACGCTTTGAGAGCTGGCGTTCAAGCCTTACTTCGTGATCGTATTATTCAGGCGTACAATCATTATGTCTGTGAAAAAGGGTGGGTTCCCATTTATGCCAAAGAGAGTATCGACGCCTGTTACCGGAGCTACGAGGCTCTTGGCAACAATGGCGTGATTGATAATCTTATGCAGCAACTCAATGAGCTACAGAACTATCCGCCAAAAGATAAAAGAATGAGAGGTGAAGATAATGCGTAAGTTCTTGAACATGATAAAAAAAGACGATAACGCCTACAGTGTGGGCAGGGTATGCGCCGTTGTAAGCTTTATCGTTTGGTGTGGTATATCGATTTGGCTGGCAGCGTTCGCCAGAACATGGGGTAACTACGAGTCTTTTACGCTTGGCATGGTGGCGCTGTTGCTCGTGCAGCTTGGCAACAAGGCCATTGAAACAAAAATGTTTAAGGTGACAAAGGAGGAATAAAGACAATGCGTAAGGTAATAGCGGAAGCTAACGATATCAGCTTCGGGGCGGCCATTCTGCTTGTAAAAGATGGCTACAAAATCCAAAGAAAAGGTTGGAACGGCAAGGAGCAATATGTAGAGCTGGCAACATGTTTGAGTTATAAAAATGCTGCTGGTGAGATTATTAATGTAGAGCACCAGGATATTGGCAACCAGGCGCTGGCATTCGTTGGAACAAGAGGCGTACAAATTGGCTGGCTTGCTAGTCAGTCCGATATGTTGGCAAATGATTGGAGGGCGTTTAGATGATTATTACTGGCATGGCACACTTTGAATCCGTATGCAAAAACAAATTAGTTGAATGGTACAACCATAATAGCAAAAAGCAAATTACTCTTGAGAATGTGTTTGTGGTTTGGGCGTGCAAAACGCTGCAGAACTACAAGGCACTGCTGTCGACTACTATCAGCGGCGATGGCATTTACGCTGAATATACCTACAACGGCGACAAACAAGAAATGTACGAAGACGTATACAAGAAGGCGTCCAATCGCTGCATCAGAAAGGAAGATTAACCATGATTGGAGATTTATCTAAACGCTATGAGTCTAATGGTGATGCTGGCTGCATCAGCAATGGCTACGGTGACGCTGGAGGAAAATCCTACGGCATGTATCAGCTGTCTAGCAACATGGGAGTTGTTGATGACTACATCAGATGGCTGCGTAGAAATGTCTATTGGTTTGCAGAGAATTTAGCAGAGCATCCAGTTGGTAGTCTTGCTTTTGATGAGGCATGGCGCTGGCTTGCCTATAGTAACAACAAAGCCGACTTTGAAAAAAGTCAGCATGACTATATCTGCGATGCTTATTATAAGCCGGCTGTAGCTGCTCTCAAGTGTAACAACTATAATATCGAAAAGCATCATGAGGTTATGAAAGATGTTGTTTGGAGCCGCGCTGTACAATATGGCGCTGGCAACATTGGGGAGATGTTCGCGGAAGCCTGCGAGAAGCTGGGATATCCTAACCTCAGCTATGTTGATGACAGTAGCTTTGATGCTGATATGATCAAGGCAATCTACCTGAAAGTTTGCAGTACTCCGGCATGGACTAATGGCAGTCCTGCTTTAAGAAAAGGGCTGTATATCCGTTTTGAAAGAGAGTGCGCAGAAGCACTGGAAAGAATTTAACGGCAATGAACAATGGAGTGTTTAAAATTGCAAAAATTATCTTGGCTATTGCTAGTGCTGCTATTATTGCTGCCGGCGTTTGGCACTGGCGGTACAGTAGAAGCGTCGGAACCGACATACATAAAAGTACCGGCGGAACAATGGCAGATATTAAGAGAGCAAACGAATCAGCTCGAAGCGAATTTAGAGATAGCCGAGAGCATCTTGAAAGAGCAGAAGAGTACGTCAATAGAGCTGCTGGAGCAGTTGGCCGAAGTGAAGAAGCAGCTGGAATTAACGCGGAAAGAACTGATCAGCTCGAAAAACTCATTAGCGAAAGCAGAAAGCTCGCTCAAGAGAACCAGCGAATTATACGAGATGTTGAAGCAGTCAATCGCGAAAGAACAAAAGATATCTAAACGTCGTGCGATGCAAAGAACTGGATATATCATAACAACTTTAATTGCCATATTGGTGCGAACATAAAAAAAGGCAGGAGCGAATCCTGCCTTTTAGTATAGTAATTAAGCTGCTAAATTTATAGCAATAGTAAAAGTATATACGCTCATACTGTCACGGTTCCGCGGCACCAACATAAATTATGTTGGAACAATATATAGAATGAAAATGCTGATTGAACTTGCGGAAGTCAATCAGTTTTTTTGTGTTTAAAAATTTAAATGCTCATTGTATAATGATAATCTGTTTAAAGTTTTTCGTGCCAACAAAAAAAGCAGCTATTAC
>ULZC01019047.1_pt1 | contig 61169 bp, 47 predicted proteins | sample 1962771 | NCBI WGS metagenome assembly ULZC01 (sample SAMEA4835880, study PRJEB28245) | human gut metagenome | biome: gut microbiome; material: fecal sample | place: Denmark | collected 2008 | reverse complement strand
GATTTATGTCTTGACAACGGTCATTTCATAACAGTGGATATAAAGCTTTAAAGGTAGATTTAATTAAAGAAAGAGAAGCAAATAAGTATATTGTAGAGAATGTGGATTATACGACACCTTTTCAGTTTAATGAAACAACTGAAGAGATTATGAAGAATATGTTTTCTTTGTATCAGGAGAGTATTAAACAGGTATATTCTAGTCTAGACATAGATGTGCTCAAATCTATGGCAGATGAGATTATTCATAAGAAACGTATCTTTTTGTTTAGTTATGGAGATACACAGACTACAGTGATTAATTTTACGAATAAGCTTGTAAAAGTAAATATATTCCCTACTCTTGCGACACAGTTTGGAGAAGAGAGACATATTTCTAAACGTATGAACAAGGATGATTATGCACTTATTATCAGTTATAGAGGGCAGGAAAGACTTCTAGAGTGTGTTCAGACATTGAGCAAGAATCATGTGAAAATTGGACTTATTACTGCGAATAAGAAGAATTCATTAATGGCTTATTGTGATGATTTGATTATGATTCCTGATTGTGAAAAAGAAAATAGAATTAGTACATTCTATTCACAATTAGCTTTTCAGTATGTCTTAAGTAATCTTTATGCGATTATTTATCATCAGGTGAATGATTGAACTTTTAGTTCAATCAATTCTGTCAATAAGTAAGAATAAGAGAACATTTGTTTCTATACATATGAAAACTATTTCATTGTAAGATAATTTGTGCTAGAAATGAATAAGGTGATGAGCATGAATAAAGAAGATGTATTAAAGTTAGAGAAAGAATTAAGTTTTAATCATTTTGATGCAGTAGATGCGTATTGTATTGGGAATGAAATAGCAAATAAAACAAGTAAACCAGTACGTATTAGAATCGTATTAGATGGAGATATTGTATTCCAGTATCTGATGCCTGGCAAAAAGGGAGTAGAATGGTTAGATAGAAAGCAGAATACAGTGGAAAAATATCAACATAGTACTTATTATGTGTTTCTAGATCAAGAAGAAAGACATGTATATGATGAGAATGATTCTACTATTGCGATATGTGGTGGAGGTTTTCCACTAATTATAAAAGACGAGTTACGTGGGTGTGTGATCGTATCAGGACTTGCCCATGATGAAGATCATCAATTAATTATAGATGTACTAGGAGGATATAAGAATGAAGGTATTTGCGACTGATTTAGATGGTACTTTAGTTCATAATAAAAAAGTAGCAGAAACCGATAAAGAGGCCATTACAGCCTTTCAAAAAGAGAATCTATTCGGTGTCTGTACAGGAAGACCACTAAGCTGTTTATATGATGTAGAGGGTATTCCTTTTGATTTCTATATTATGTGTACAGGTGCACTATTATTAGATAAGGATAGACATGTGATTGAGGAACACCTTTTAGATAAAGAACTTGTGAGGGATATATATAATCATTATAGAGACTACTCTAACATTATTGTACAGACAGAAAGTGAATCTCATTTCTATTTTACTGATTTTATTGATTTTCCTACTTTTACTATGATTAAGGATTTTGAAGAAATCAAGGATTCAAAGTTCTATAGTATTTCTTTAGTGTTTGATACCAATGAAGAAGCAGCAACATTTGTATCAGATGTTCATGATAGATATCCTATGGTATCTGGTTATCAGAATAAAAATGTAATTGATATTGTATCAAAGGGTATTTCTAAAGGTACAGGTGTAAAGGCTATTAAGAAACATTTTAATGCGGATAAGATGCTTGGTATTGGTGATTCCTATAATGATTTACCTTTGTTTAAGGCAAGTGATTATAGTTTTACTTTCCATAGTTCTCCTGATAGTTTAAAGGAAGAAGTCAATGATGTGGTAAGTAGTGTGAGTGAAGCAATTAATAAAGTATTGTAGGCAGAGAGTTAATCTCTGTCTTTTTTGTGCACATAGTAAGATAGTTAATATGTGATACATAGTCATTACGCAAAAAAATATTTGAACACCTATAAATGTACTTTATGAGAAGGGTACTTAAAACATGGTTTGAATAAAAGTTGTATGATGTAGTTAAGGAGGAGATGCGTTATGTCTACTACAACAAACTACTTAATCAATCTTTATAGAAGTTTAATCATTGAACGTGATGAATTGAAGAATACAACTGAAGAGAATCTAAATGATAATTATCAAATGTATACTGATTTATATAAAGAGTATTATGGTTTGATGGTTGAGTGTATCTTCTTTAAGAAAAGAATTGCGTATTGTCAGAGATGTAAGAATCACCATATTAAGATATATAAGGAAGAGTTAGAAGGATATATGGATGCTGTGAAGGAAGATTATATGTATGAGTTAGAGGACCTAAGAACACATAAGAAGAGAGTTAAGAAGCATCTCAGTGATGAAGATATGAAGCAAGTAAAGAAGATATTCAAAAGAATCATCAAAAGAATTGATCCAAACAATCCTTTATGGGAACGTACTCTTGAATCATATAGATATAATAATCTGAATGATTTAATAGATATAGAAATGTTGGTGGATTATGATAAACAATCCATTAGAAAAAACTTAGATAATACCTATCTCATAGCACAAATAGAAAGACTTAAGAAAGAAATAGAGTCTATTGAAAATAGAAATCCTAAAATAACAAAAGAGTATCTAGAAAAGAAAATCATGATATACAGATTGTATAAATATAACTTAGATAAACAATATTCCTTTTTTGAAAAAGTTATGCATGCATGTTAGGAGGAAGCATTATGGATCAAATGAAAGATATGATTTTAGAAGCAGTAGAAATGAATGGTATAGAGAATGTGGTTATGCCTTTGATGAATGAAATATTTTTATCTTTTACTGATATTGCAGGAACACGTTATGTAGATAATCAGGATGTATTTAAAAGATTAGAAAAGAATGACCCTCTTCTATTAGAAAGAGAAGCAGATAATGAATATGATAGTAATGCAATCAAAGTACTTACAACAAATGGTGAAAAACTTGGTTATATTCCAAAGAAGGATAATAGTATATTTACTCGATTAATGGATGCAGGTAAGATACTTCATGCAAGAGTGTATTCATGTTATGAAGCTGATTATGCTCAGTGGCGTGTCTCTATTAAGATTTGTATGATTGATTTTTAGTTATTCACATGACAAAAAATAGAATAAGTGATACATAGTCATTACATGATTATATTATGAATATAGTGATTGATTCCTTCTCTTTGAGAGAAGTCATATTGTTTATGTAATGTCTGGAAATAATGTCTTATATTTTCTTCTATAATAGGTTCATGAGAAGGAATAGTTCCTTCATAACCTTTTCTAGCTGATATCCAAGGATCCTGTGTATGAGTGATTGTTTCTAATACTTTAGCACTATAGAGCCCATATGTATGAATCACTAAATCAATCACATAACATTCTTCTTCACTTAATGTATTTTCTAATCCTTCAAAGAGTACAAATCGATCATCATCAATAGGATTAAAACTGAACTGCTTGAATAAATGATAAACATCAGGATATACAGGTCCATGAACCCATGCCTGTGAATGTTCTATAAATACAGGATGATCATATAATGCATAGGATGTTCCCTGAATTAAATAAAGAAGTTTTTGAAGCATCAATGGAGTTACTTCATTTAATTCCTTAAACAGATAAGCAATGACTAGTCTCATCTTATCTGATAATACAAATAATTCTTGTAGATTACTCACTGCTTCTTGTGATTTCTTATAAGAAGCTGGAGTAATCTTATTTTTATTTTCCTCTAATTTCTTATAGAAATAATCAGGATAAAGTAAAGCTTTTTTCATAATATTGGAATACTCAAGAGAAGGCACCTGTCCATCTATATATCTTTTGATAGTCACTTCACCAAAACCAAGAACTAAAGCGAGAGGTCCTTTCCCAATATCGTATATCTTTAATAATCTGTTGATATCTTCGATAGTAATTAGATTTTCCTTTTCTCTATACTGTGAATCTATTTCTTTAATATTTAAATCTAGTAAACCAGGTAGAGATATTTCTTCACCACATTCATTACATACTGCAACAGTAATCAAGAAAGTATATTCCTTATCTTTAATAACTTTTCTGATTTCCTGTTTCTTCAATGTGTAGGTTGTTTCTTTTCTGCAATTAATACAATAATCTCTTCTTATTTCATTCATAACATTTTTCTCCTTATTTAAAATAATAGTGAAGCGGATATTTTTGTTCATGAAAGGATATAACAAATACAAAATCATCTGCAATCAAATTCAGTTTTATATATAACTTGACTGCCTTGTAATCTACGCTAAATCTCTCCAAAACATTTATTTCTTTTCCAAAAATATATAATATTTCATTTTCAAAACCTTTATGATTATTCTTTCTCCTTTCAGAAAAATCATCAACCGTTAAATTCAAAAGTATTTCTTTAATACTTGCTTCACTTAAAACATAATCTACAAATAAATTTCTATTATCACTTCTATTTTTATTCATCTCTATACGATAGTTATCATTTTCAACAGCTACTTTCACTCTATCCAAATACTCTTCAACTTCTATTCGTGTTATTTCCAATAATATCGCCCTCCTCTAAATGATATGTTTTTCTGTATTTCGTATCATTATTATACAATTCAAAACCTTGGCTAGTCAATTTAATTTTAACTAAATATATTATTGCATTGCCCAAGAATAGCTACTGACTGTTATTTCCAATAGAATTATGATATACAAACTAATAGCTTATTATTCTAGAGCGGATGAGAATTATTTTAGTGGTACAAAGAAATATATAGAAGTAGGAAATGCTGAAATAATTGCAATAATAGAGGCAATCATTTATATACATCACAAACTAAAGACTAGGTAGAAAAAAAGTAGAACGCGTGGTTCTACTTTTTTACATGCTTTCTACCAGATGCATCTGGAATATTTAATTCTGATCGATATTTTGCAACTGTTCTTCTAGATATTTCAATACCCTTTTCTTTTAATAGGTTAGTGATTTTCTGATCACTTAAAGGCTTATTCTTATCTTCATTAAGTATAACTTCTTTAATTGTTTCTTTGATTGAATCAACTGAAGTATCTTCTGTTCCTCTTGGAATGAGATCACTTAGAAGAATAAAACCTTTATCACAATATATATACTTATCTTTAATGGCCCTACTGATTGTAGATTCATGTACTCCAAGTAACATAGCTAAGTCCTTTTGCATGAGTGGATGACAAGTTCCTCCATTCATAAAGAAGTCCTGCTGATAATCTAGTAAGAAGACCGCAATATCATATAATAGATTTTTTCTTTGGGTAAGACATTGTTGGAGCCATGAGACTTGTCTGAGTTTAGATTCTATATATTGCTTAGTCTCTTTATTATCATCAAGAGATAAATAGTTTGTATTGATGTTTAAATCTTTATAGATTGCAGGGTTTAATTGTACAGTCCCATCTTTGATCAAAATGTCTGGGATGGGATAATTGACTTCAACAGAAGAACTAAAATCACTGGCTGGTCGAGGATTTAATGTAAGAATGATCTGTAGTAGTTCTCTTACTTTGTTTTGTGATATGCCTAGTTTATAAGAAACAGCATGATAATGACTTTTTGAAAGATCTTCTAAACATTCTTCAATAAGCTGTTTTGTCTTACGAATATCTTCTGTTTCTTCGAGGCGCTCTAATTGAAGAAGAAGACATTCCTTAAGAGTTGCTGCACCAAGTCCAGGAGGATCTAGCTTGGATAATGCATTCTTTGCATCAAGATACTCTTTTTCATCACACTTGAGATAAGTACAGATATCATTTATTGAGAGACGTAGATATCCATTATCATCCAATAATTCTACAAGTGCTTCTACTAAGTCTTTATTGTCTATATCCTTGTTTATTAATTGCCAGTGAATGTTTTCCTTTAAACTCTGTTCTGATTTTCTTGAAAGACTATCGATATCAAATTCTTTTCCTATATCAGAAGTACTTTCTATCATGTCATCAGTATCTATTAATGGATTCTCAAAAGAAATCTTCTCTATGTGGGCAAGAAGCTGTTGGACGTCCATCTGTAAGATCTGATTCTTTTCTATCTGTTTCTGATATATTTTATGTGTTTGACTATGTTTAAGTTCAAGCTTCATTTAAATCTTTTGGTTCCTTAATAACCTTATTCAATAATTCATACAATATAGATAATTCATAATTATCTATATGAATACGGTATTTCTTTTCTACATCCTGGAAAACAATTTTTGATATACGATAGAATTCTTTCTGATTAGGATTAGTAGGTTCTTCTTCATCATCTGTATCATCTGCAGTCATTAAGCGTTCAAACATAAATGCGATATGCATATAGAGATTTAATCTTATATGACCAGACATTTCCAACTTATAATAATCTTCATAACGATGAAGAATCATTTCTACATCCTGAATAACGACTGCAGGGTTAAGGAACTGAAGTCGGCTGACAATACCTTCAATGGTAAAGAAACGTACAAATTCTTTCTTAAGTGATTCAAACTGTTCTGGAGTCACAATACTGCTTAAAGCATTCCATAGAGTTTCTTCACCACGACCATCCAATATATCATAGACACTCAGCCATGGTGTTGAAATACCATCATGAAGAGGTGATGTTGTAAGAATCATAAGAGTCTGATCAAAATTCTTAGATTCATTTTCATTAAGTAGATCAAGGAGTTTCTTATATTCCATAGTCACAAAATCAAGACCACAGTCTCCTAATGTCTTCTTCATGATTTCCTGTATCTTTTCCGCAATACCTACACCGGACATACATGAAATAATAATATTTTTATCTTTAGATAAACCTTCAAAGAACTGGACATCAAAGCTATTGATTCTATTTGTACTTTCCGCAATCTGTTCAAAAGAACCATGTCCTAACATCTTTAAACCAACATCTAAGGCGATTGCAGTAGACACGTTATTAATAATCAATAAGTCACCGGATAAGTTATTCTTGATCTTTGTATACATACTACTCAATGATCCTGTATCTACAAGTAGGATAAGCCCTTTACCCTTGGCAGAGTGAAGAAGATAATCCTGTACCTTTTCTACAGTCTGATCAAGTGTTGTATCCATAGGCATATCAATACCTTCCATAATAAAAGTACCACATGCCTGATTAACAACCTTCGCAATACTAGATGCTGTTGTATCACCATGCGCTGCAATAAGACCATTTAATTCTAAAGATTCACTGATATATTCATGAATAGCTAATGCAAATAAGAATGAAAGATTGTCTTCTAGCTGTAATTCATACTTCTTTAATTCCACAATGATACGATTGGCAACATAGAAAGCTCTTGGACATGCCTGTTCAAAATAAGTTTTAAGTTTCCATTCCTGTTCTTTTTCAATATGCATTTCATTGAATGTTATATAAAGTAAATATAATTCTTTACCACAGGAATCATTCATTTTAACACCATAACGAATCAATATATCCTTACAGACCTGCATAAAGAAACGCTGTTCTGTTGATCTAATATAAGTAGGATTGATTTTTCTAAGTATTGCACGAAAATTCAAATAGAGCTGATCTATCTGACTCCACGATGCAGATTCTATCTTGTGAAAAAGATTCATGATTTCTGTATGGTGTTCATCATAATATTCCTGATGAATACATTCTTTAGGCTGATTCCATATAACAGATATTTCCATATTACGTTCGGCCTGGAATCCTACTGTATTAACTGGTATATCTCCACCTGCATGAATCAGTTCTGCTTCAGAAATAAGAAGATCATCTTCTTTACCATGTTTGAAATAAGCTTCTGCACAGCTAACCTGAATCAAGTTTCTTAGTCTACCAATATTACCAGGGAACTTAGAGAAACAAAGCATTTTAACAGCTCCACTAGAAATAGTGAGATTCTTTTTAATCTTTTCTGCTTCTTCTTTATAGAATGTTTCAATGAGTTCTATACGTTCCTGCAAAGGACGTTCAGTAATGTTAGGAATGGTAATCTGTAATGTTATTCTTCTTCTAAATGTTTCTAATAAGACTTCTTGTGGGTTTTCTGTTGTCGCAAATATGAATCTCACATTTGAATGTCTCCATTTAGAATCACCAAGAGGTCGATATTTACCTGTATCCATAAATACAAATAGTTTTTCCTGGTTTTCAAATGATAAACGATGTACTTCATCTAAGAAAAGATAACCACCATCTGCTTCCTGTAATAAGCCTGTTTTATCAGAATCAGCCCCTGTGAAACTACCTTTCTTATAACCAAGTAATGTAGCAGAAAGAAGTTCAGGGTTATTGGCATAGTCTGCACAGTTTAATACGACAAAAGGTGCTTTTTTATCGATACTCCCTGTCTGTAATGCATGCTTATAAATGAGCTTTGCGATATAGCTTTTACCTACACCACTTTCACCAATAATAAGAATTGGAAGACCATTTGGTGGATAAGAAACAGAGGCTTTACACATTTCTACTATTTTCTTATGACTTCCTGTTGCACCAATCATAGAATCAAATACTTCTGAATCTAATTCTTCTTCGACAGGTGCATTCTGTTCTTCTTTTTCAATATACCAGTAAGTCGGTCTTGTATCTGTTTTCTTTACTTTTCCCTCATCAAAAAGCTGATTTAAATAATGCGTCACAATCTGTCTACTTAAATGTAGATTGTCTGCAATCTGAGATGTAGGAATCTTTTCAGACTCATTTAAGCATTCTTGAAGTGATATATAAACCTTATCTTTTACATCCATCATGATACCTCCTTGCTCTTAATTAATTATAACTTGAAAACTGTTAGAAAACAATTTAATGCCAACACGCATGAAAAGGAAGATATAGGGATATCTTCCTGTCTGACTATCTTGGGAGTCTTGCTCTTCTATTTGGGAATTCTTTATCGAATCCTTCTTTATGATCACAATACCAATAAGCGACTGTACAAACATCATCCTGTCTTTCATATAATGAAAGATCATCGTTACCAATCTGCTGTAATGTGACTTTGATATCTTCATCAAAGGCAATTGGATCTAAAATATGGAATCTGTATAAGCCATGGCGAGGAAGACTGTCATCACCAAAAGCATGAACAGCATTCAGCTTACCTGTTTCAAATCTTTCTCTTGTCTTATCCTTTGTTGAATAGAATGGATAACCTAAGAATAAGTTAGAATATGGTTTAACTGAAGGTCTTCCTAATTCATCCTTCTGATGGAATGCCCAGGCACCACCAAAGTAGTCTTCTGAACCTGTTGATGAAACTGTTGGATAGTCTTCATCACCATCTAGGTAGAACTTGAATTCTCCTTCACCCCACCAATATCTTTCTAATGCAGTTAAACCAAGGTAAGTACCTACATAGTAGCCTTTACCTTTTACATCATCTAAGATGACATAGTCTTTTGCAAGCTCAGTCTGACGTTCTCTACGCCAGTAAGCATGGAAGTATAAACAGTTTTCAGGTAAGGCATCTACTTCAGCATAATTGATTGTATAGAAGAATGATGTAATATCTTTTGGATGTTCATTTGTCATTGTAATGACAGCTCTTTTTGCGAATGGCATTTCAAAGTAGCTGTTCATTCCTCCAGTAGGATTAACTACGATTGGTAAAGAAGCGACATCACATCTTTCACCAAAACCATTACAGAAGAAATCACCAATAGGAGCTTCTACTGCAGGTGTATCACTACCATCCCAATAGATTCTCATAACAACATCTCTCATGACGAAGCTGCCTTTTTCAGTGTTTTCACGGATTGTCATCCACATATGTCTAATGATACCTGGACCTTTAATATCCGCAATGACTGTTTCTTCACCCATAGGTAACTTAATGCTTCCACGTCCTTTTCTTGATGGACCTAGGGCACTTGCTTCCATACATGCTTTGCCTTTTTCACCAGTTGGGTTTTCTGGTGATACAGCTCTAGAACGTTCTCCTTTATAAGTCATGATATTACTTAATAAATTCATAATCTTCTCCTTCCTTTACTGCATGTTGATTGACAGTAATTGAATAATTATTTTTATTGGTAATATGAATGTGCTGATCAGTTACCTTGATATCAAATCTTGATTCACCGATATGGAAATCTTCCCAAAAGAAGTTTCCAACAAATTCTTTAGGATGAATAGTTAGATGTTTGTTTGGTGCATCATAGTTGATTCCTAAGAATTCAGTAATGAATAAGACATAGAAGATCCCTGATGACCATCCGCATTTACCACAGCTGTTCATTCGTGTGACATCTCCAGTAGATGCCCCTACTTTATAAGGCCACCACCACCAGCTGCCATCTAGATCAGCTAATCTTTCTAATTCCTTAAATCTGCCGTGTTCTCCACTCCAGTTTTCTACATTATCAGCACCATTCAATATTGAAATATATCCAGGAAAAGTGGCTCCAGATTGATTTCCCCACTTAATTCCTCTGCTCAGACAACTATAAGTAGGATTCTCATCACTTGAACTAAATTGTCCATAATGCGTTGTTCTGTCTCCTGCTTCATAGCCATAATAATTCAATAATGTAGTGTCTGATTCTTCACCATCATGCATTCTTAATGTAATAGTACCGTCATAATCCACATCAGTTAAGAACTGAAGTCCTTGATCAAGCATCTCTTTACGATAACATTCATCAGACATATATTCTTTTGTATGTGGATCAAGTGACGCAATACCTTCTAGGAAAATACGACGACCATTTGATTCTACAGTCATATATTTTTCTATATCATTCTTGATTGCATTGGCTTCATTTTCTAATTCAATCGCATATTCTTTCTCATCAAAGATTTCAAGTGCAAGTCTTGATAGGGAACGACATGCACGATATACACAGATGTTGGATCCTGTATGATATGTGCCAAGGGAGTAGGCATCTGAAATCCAGATACTGTGGTACAAATGTGGTTCATCTGGATTTCTAGAAGTAATGACTTCATTCAGGATTTCCTTCATCTGTCTATAGAGATCTTCGTTATCTAAAAAGAAATGTTTGTCGGCAAAATAATCATAATACGCACCAGAAAGTAGAATAACTGATAATGAATTGCTTAATGAATGGAAGATGCCGCCTTCAAATTTAGTACCTGGGTATTTGATACCATATTGGGCAAACCATTTTATTGTTTTTTTACATAGGTCTGGTTCGGTCATTGTATAAGGCAAGCTAGAATAATACATATCTTTATTCCATATATGAGGAGTAACGGGGTAAGTGCCCCAATTTGAACCAAGTATTTGATTATACCCATTCATGGCGAAAGCTCCAGACGCTTGCTGATAGGCTCTTTCAATTAAGTACCCTGCCATTGGATCGTTATCAAAATGGACTTTACCTATGCATTGTTTATAATATTGACGTGTTTCTTCTAACCATTCATCAATACTTCTACTAAACAGTTTCTGTGTATCCTGATATGCATTAGGATCAGTGAAAGCAATCATGAATTCTTTTTGAGAATGAGGTGGTAAAGTAAATGAAATACTATTGTGAGATTGTGTCTCACGGCATTCTATTAATACATTTCTTGTATCAGAGTATTTCTTTTTATAAAGAGAAGGGAGTTCTAAGGCTCCTTCTCTTTGCGAGTCACTTTGGTTCTCAATGATAATGGCATACATTAAACTGCTTAATCTTTCTCCATCACGAGTAATAGGTGCACAAGCAATTAAGCTGACTGTTCCCCAGGTAAAATGATGAATACTTCTTGGAAAAAGATTATCTGCAAGATCAGAGATGACATCTACATTATCAGAGTTCAATTCAGTTTTATTACCGTTCCAGGTAATAGAGATAGAAAGATCATGTTCTTGGACAAAGTCTTTTCCTACCCAGACACCTGGTTTGCTTTCCATGTAGTAGTTGTGATGAAAGAAGGTAAGGTTTTTAATTGTGCCAAATTCATCAAGATTGGCTTGAACTTTTTGATTAGAAGAATCAAATGAAAATGTATCATCTGGAAGCTTATTGCGATAATAACTGATTGTGTTGTCTGTACTATAGATTCCATTCTTGATTCTTAACATATAGAATGGATTGCATTTCATTGTATTCAAAGCGACCTCCTGTGGTATTTATTAGCAAATACCTAATAGTGATAAAACGATTCCTAATGCAACGATACCAAAGATAATAGCGATAACGTTGACTTTCTTATTTAATAGCTTATAGCAGCCAAATGTCATTAATAATGGAACAATACCTTTAAAGATACTATCAAGAGCTGACTGAACATTCATTAAAGACTGTCCCTTCATCTTGAATTCAAGAACTGTTTTAAAGATAACAGTATTGCTTGTCATAGCACCTACCATGATTAAACCAACAATACCAGCTGCCTTTGTAAGGATTTCAATCATGCCATTAGCATATAATTTTTCAATATACTTAGCACCTAAAGAGTATCCTAAACATGCACCATAGTATCTGCATAAGAAGTTTGGTACGTTGAATAATACTAAGAAGATGATTGGAGCAAGGATGTTACCAGCATTAGCAAAACCAATAGCAAGACCAGCACATACAACTCTCCATACACCCCAGAATAATGAGTCACCAATACCAGCTAAAGGACCCATTAAACTTGTTTTAATAGAACCAATTGCAGCAGCATCAAAGTCTGGTTTTTCACTATTTTCTTTTTCCATTGAACCAGCAATACCCATTACAAATGATGCCATAGGTACTGTAGTACTGAAGTAAGAGACATGTCTTGCAAGAGCTTCACGTCTTTTCTTTTCATCATTCTTATAGAAATGGTTGATAAATGGAATCATAGCATAACAGAAACCAGCACCACCCATAGTAACTGGGTTAACAGATGCATACATCGCACCTGATCTCCAGAACATCTTTCTAATTAATTTCTTTTCTTCTTTATCAATGTTATTCATTAGTTTCATGCGAAAAAGTCCTCCTCTTCACTGTCATTAGCTGTAGTATTTACGACAGCTGGTTTAGCCATCATATCTTTTAACTGCATATCACGCTGTGCTGTTACAAATGCGATAACGACACCTAATACTGCGATTGCGATTAATGGTAATTTTAAATAAGCGACTGCAACAAATCCAAAAATAAAGTAAATACCTATTTTCTTATCCCATAGCATCTGTAATAACATAGCCATACCTACAGCAGGAAGCATGTTACCTGCAACTGTTAAACCATTCATAATAACCTTAGGGATTGACTGTAAGATTGTCTGTACAACGTCAGATCCTAACCATACAGCAAAGAATGGAATTAAAGCATATAAACCATAGTGTAATGCCCATAAACCAAAGTGAAGGGCTGTGATTGATTTGTCTTTACCTTCTAAAGCTAACTGTTCAAATTTTGGTGCGAATGGACCAATAACGAATGAGAAGATGAAGTTCATGAACTGAAGACCTAATACAGCAAGTGGGAATACGATTGGAATAATAGTACCAACATTTCCACCCATCTGGATTGTGAATGCTGTAGCAAGACCTGCAGCTAGAGCTGGTTCAGCAGTACTTGAGATACCTACATTGACAACTCCCATAAAGATTAATTCTAATGATGCTCCAACTAGTAAACCTGTCTGAACATCTCCTAGCAATAAACCTGTAAGTGGTGCAACAACGATTGGTCTACTTAACATGACCATACCGAATAATTCATGTCCTGCAACGCCTACGAATACTGCCACTGCAACAAAAAATGCGTTTAACATAATAACTCTCTCCTATCTCTTATAAATTTTTTAATACGTTTGTAGCAAGCTTCTTTTCCATTGAAGGTGTACCCTGGAAGAATGTATCTGGGTATAATTCAACTAATTCTTTTAATGCGTCTAATTCATCTTTAGTAAGCATAACTTCCTTAGTTAAAGTAATTTTTTCTCCTGAAGTCATCTTTCCAGCGTTACCTAAGTTAACTAATTCAATATTCTTGTATTTCTTACATAAAGTAACAGCATCACGTACTGTAGGTACAAGAACCATTAAGCGCATCTTTTCTGATCTAGGATCATCCAAGATAGATGAAACGCCTTCTACTGATTTGATAATACATTTGATACCTTCTGGTACTGCCATCTTTAATGACATTTTCTGTAATTCATTAGATGCTGCTTCATCACTTGCAACAACTAAGCCATTAAGCTTAAGTTCCTTTGTCCAAGTCATAGCAACCTGTCCATGAATTAATCTTTCGTCTACTCTTAAACAAACAATCATTTTCTTATCCTCTCTTTCTTATAGAAGAAAATCGTCATCGTTTTCTTCAGTGTTATTTTTTTCAATTTCTACTAAACATAACTGTTCTCTAGCTTCTTCAATCTTAGCCTTCAAGAAATCATTTGTAAGCTTTTCTGGAGTCATAGTAACTTCAATAAGAACAGCTAAATTAAATCCTGATACTAAGAAAGTGTTTTCCCTTAAACAGTATGGAATCATCTTCTGATTGACACTTCCACCCTTAATATCAGTGAAAATGACTACTTCATCTTCCTGTGGAATCTTTGCGAAATATTCTTCAATCTGTTCGTTGATAGGTTTCTGACCATCCACATAAGCTGTAATATAGTCAACGTTATCTACATTACCGATTAAGAATTCCATTGTTGATCTTGCACCTGAGGCAAGTAAGCCATGTGTAGCTATTAAAATATGTCTCATTTTCATATCCCCCTTACACTTATATAAGTTGCAATTGTCATGCCAACTTTTAAGTTTTCTGTTTTATATTTTCTCCTTTCTTTTTCTTTTCACTTATATATACTGCAATTGACGTGCCAACTTTTAGTATGTATTTATTAATTCTTTTATTTCTTTTTCTTCTGGCATTACTCTTAATGCACCCTTCTTAGTTGTAATTAAAGAAGCCGCTGCATTCGCAAACTGAAGCATTTCTTTTAAATCTTCTTCAGTCATATTGTCTAAGCCATGTTTAAGTACTGCATGAAGTGCACAGGCTCCAAATGTATCACCTGCACCTGTTGTTTCAATCGTATCCTTATTTAAATAAGGTTCCATAAATACCTTCAAACCACCATAGTAAGCAATACTACCGTTCGGACCAAGTGTGACATTGATGAGTTTTGCATGCGTTCTTTCTCTAATGATTTCAATTCCTTTATCATAATCATTCGTACCAGTCAGCCATTCAATTTCATTATCTGCAATCTTTAAGATATCGCACTGTTCAATACCATACCAGATCTGTTTAGCTGCAAGATCTTCACTTTCCCATAACGGTGGTCTTAAGTTAGGGTCAAAAGAAATAATCTTATTTTTCTTTTTTGCATAATCAACCATCGCATAAGTAGCAGATCTTACTGGCTCATCCGTCATAGACAAAGAGCCAAAGTGGAAGATACGACAGTTATCAATTAATTCATAATTCACTTCGTCTTCCCTAAACATCATATCTGCTCCTGGCTTTCTATAGAAAGAGAAGCTGCGGTCACCTGTTTCATCATTATCTACAAAAGCAAGTGTTGTTTTAGCATTAGGATCAAGAATAAGTCCAGCTGCATCAATCTTCTGTTCTGAGATTGTATTCTTTAATAGTTTGCCAAACTCATCGTCTCCTACTTTTCCAATAAAAGCAGTTTTATAACCTAATTTCCCAAGCATAGCAAGTACATTACATGGTGCACCTCCTGGATTGGCTTCATAGATACGGTTATTCTGTTCACTTAAACCATTTCTAGTGAAGTCTATTAATAGTTCGCCTGTTGCTGTTACATCGTACATAGAATACCTCCATTGTTTATTCACTTATATATACTGCAATCAATATGCCAAGTTTGAGGTATGAATAAAAAAACTCACAGTTTATGTACTGTGAGATGAAATAAAATAAAAAAAAGTAGCCCAACGCAGGCGTCGGGCTACATAAAACAAATTGTTTTTGTTCCTGTATGTAGTATAGACTATTTTCAAACTAATAGTCAACTACATTTATAGCAAACCACTCAGAATCACCTCGTATTTGAAGTATAATATTTAAATTTCTACACATTCTAGAATACTCTTAGTCTTATAGGCACATCCATTTTATATAGAGGTAAGTTTCTTCTTGCGATTTTATATAAAAAAAGTAGTCCAACGCAGGCGTCGGGCTACATAAAACAAAATGTTTTTGTCCACCAAAGTCATTATACGTTTTTTTCATATAAATAGTCAACTACATTTTTTTGCAGACTGTTCTGATTTAAATACCTCTTATTTAAAGTCTAAGTTTCTAAGATTCTTATGCATCTATTTAAATCTCTTTCTATTGCTAGTCCATCCTCATGGATATCCCATCTTCTAAAGATAAGAGTTTTCTGATAATTTTAGATAAAAAAAGTGACAAAACGCAGGCGTTTCGTCACATAAAACAAAATGTTTTTGTCCTTCGCTAGTATTATAGATTCTTTTCGTATAAATAGTCAATAATATTTTTGATAAATTCATAAATAGATGTAAATACACTATCATTACTGAAGTATTCTTTATTCTTAATCAATCTTCCTTCCATAAAATCTTTCAACTCTGTAAATATTTTCTTCTTAAATACTTGACTTGTACATATCTCATCAAATAAAAATATACTTGCCACCAAATCATGAATAATAGGATTAGTAATCTTTTTCTTTCTATTCCTTTTTGAGATAGATGGTACCGATGATAATAATGAAATAAGACTTTTATTAACTATAATTGCCTTTTTCTTTTTATCATACATATGTGTATATACATATGGTTTCCTTAAAGTATTCAACAAGCAGTTATTATGTGCCGATGCATTTCTAATGAATTTTAATGGCCACAAAAGATTTCTAACAGTTTCATTAGAGTTTTCTGGATATAATGTATAATACAATTCATAAAGTTTAATAAAATCTCCAAAAGATAATACTTCTACAAGATTCCAAGTAGCCCATTCATTTTCATATTTACGTATTAAATCAGAGCAGGCTGAATTAGATCTTTTTTGGTTAAGATTATCTAATATAAACGGATATTTAGAGAACAATTCTCTTACAACATGATAACCATCTTCTTTTTCATTCTTTGTAAGATCATCAATTAATTTAACTTTCAAAAAATGTTCTGTATGCAATGATATTCTAATGATCAATTCCCTTAAGTACATATCTAGCTTAGACAATTCTACAAGATATGCAAATTCAAGATTAATATATTGATTCTTTGACACGTTGTATTCAAATGATTTCTCATAAGATTTTAACTTAAAATAGTACGTATTATTTTGTAGATACTCTCGTGCTTCTTCTTTACTCATAATATTGAATTGAACATTCTTGTCTTCGAGATTTTTCAATTGCTCATCTATAGAGTATTTAGATTTCAACACTATTACCTCCTCATACTTTTTCAGTTATTTATTCATACTCTTCTTCAACTTCATATAAGCCTCATAAGATGGTGTAGTTCCTTGAAGATATCCACTCTCATAAGCTTCACTCTTCATAATATCGTTTCTTTTCAAAATAGTACAAAGATTTTCTACAGTAATACCATTATTATTTCTAGTAATAAATATACTATCATTACGGTCATATTCATCCAAAATTTCTGGATAATGAGTAGAAAAGAATAAGACACCACCTTTCTTATTTAGTTGTTTATCCTTAAAGAAACGTATAAGAGTACTTACTATTTCCTTATTAAAATGATTCTCTATTTCATCGATCAATAAATAACCTCCTTCTCTTAATATTTCTCGTGCTATTGTGAAAGTAACTATTCCTTTAATCGTTCCTGAAGACAAGTAACGTTCTATCTCTACTATATTATTCAAAAGAATTTCTTGTTTTTCTCTAAATTTTAAGTGAATAATTGATTTTTCACTTATTTTCCGATTTAAAAAAGGAGGATCACTCCTCCTTACAACACTTCCCCATTACTACTTATTACATTCTTATACCATTCAAATGACTTCTTCTTAATTCTTCTCATATCCTTTAAGTCATCATTATCTCTATTTACATAGACAAAACCATATCTCTTCTTCATCTGTGCACGACTACTTAAGATATCAATAGGACCCCAAGACAAGTATCCTCTACAATCTACACCTTCTTCTACAGCCTTTTTCATCTCTTCAATATGTTTTCTCATATAATCAATACGATAATCATCATTTATAACACCATCTACTAACTGATCATCATATCCATAACCATTCTCTACAATATAGATAGGCATTTCATATCTATCATAAAATTGTCTTAAAGTAATACGTAAACCAATAGGATCTATTGTCCAGCCAAATTCAGACATTTCTAAATAAGGGTTCTTCTTGATGACTACATCTTCTACATTAGTCAAACTATCTTCACCATAATGACTAATAGTAGACATATAATAGCTTATTGCAAGAGCATCTGTTTTACCCTTCTTAAGTATTTCAAAGTCTCCTTCTTCTATGACTGGCATTGTACCTTCTAGTTTCATATTTGCTAGGAAATAGCTGTTGTAATGTCCTCTCGCAAAGACATCTAGGAATACAAATGCTTCACTTTGGGCTTTCATAGATTCTAATGTATCTAATGGGTGACATGTTTCAGGATAGCTTTGTACAATAGTGGCCATACCTAAAACATAACCTTCTTTTTGATGGATGTAATCATTAATCAAACTATGCGCGATTAAAGTGTTATGCATAATTTGATGATCTAGAGTAATAGGGTTTTCTCCTTCAGGACAAACAGCACCAAAGAACATCTTTGGACCTTTCTGTAGTATTCCATTCTGTTCATTGAAGATAATCCAGTATTTTACTTTATGACAATAACGATCTACGATCTTCTTGCATAATTCTACAAATATATCAACAACCTTTCTACTCGCAAAACCATTGTATTTCTCATATAAGAAAACAGGCATTTCAAAGTGATAGAGTGTAGGAATAGGTTCTATCCCTCTCTTTATTAGTTCATCAATAAATTCATCATAGAAAGCAAAACCTTCTTCATTATATGTATTCTCATCACTCATAAGTCTAGACCAGTCTAAAGAGAAACGATATGCATTAAAGCCTAACTCTTTATATAAGTCAAAGTCTTCTTTGTATCTATGATAAGCATCAATACCATTTTTAAAGTCTGAGAACTTACCAGTGACTGTTAAGTCACATACTGCAGGGACTTTACCTCCTTCAGTATATCCACCTTCACTCTGATGGGCAGTCACTGCACCACCCCATAAGAAATCTTTTCTTAGCATCTTTACTAACTCCTTTATGTATATTCTTATTTAATTCTATTAAGACTATACTTGAATTTCAAGGAAGTAACACTTGAAAAGAAATAGTATATATTATTCTAACGCTCATTTAATACGTTTTAACGCTCATTATTATATTAATTTTTTGGCTTAGTTATGCGGTTTTTAACTTTCTAACGCTCATTTAACACTCACGAGTGTTAGAATTATTGTTTCTAACGCTCATGAGCGTTAGAATAGAATATCATCATCCGTGGTCATTGTGCGTTTCATCGATAATATTAACGCTCATGAGCGTTAGAATAGAATATCATCATCCGTTGAATCCTGTATTTCAATTTTTAGAGTCTCTTCTCGAATTCTATAATATTCATCAACAACAGAATCAATAGATTCTCTATCTCCTGCTTTTTCATAAAATTTTATAAGTTTAGCCAACAGATTAAATGTCATAGGCTCATCAACACCATATTCCCTTAAACTCGCTTCATAATTTCTTTTAGCATACTCCGATGCCTTATCATATTCTTTTCTTTCACTATATGTATCACAAATAAATTCCGCTATCATAATACTGGTAAAATCAGCTTCACCAAATATTTCTTTACACTCATTATAATCTTGTATGAGTTCTTCTAATGTTTTCTTTTCTTTCATTGTGGTATCTCCTTATTTCTTATTTTCTCTTATTGCCTTCATTATGTAAATAAGAAACAAATAGAAGGTGTTCTCAAATTTGAACACAAAAGGCTGCAGCAATTAGATTCGCTACAGCCTTGTTTTGTCATTGATTAAAAGTCTTTATTCAGTTTCTTGAATTCTTCTATGTATTTTCTCAAGAATGGAACTACCGTATAATCATTATTTCTAATGAAGTTCACACTTAATTGATCAAAGATGAACTTCTTAAAGTCATCATCTAATGCTCCTTCTAACACTGTTATTCTACGAATATGACAAGCGTTGACAAGAGTAAACTTCATAGGTTCCTTTTTACCAACATAATAGTATAACTTGTTTGGATCTTCTTCATCCTTCAAGGTATAAATATGTTGGAACACCTTTACAACATCACTCTTAAGACATGGATTAAGTACTATTCTAGAAGTATCTCTACAATGTTTTACAAATTTTCTTCCAAGAGAAGTAGCTAAGTTCATAAGTGGTGGATTACCAGCTTTTGTTACTCTTCTTGCTACCTCTTGATATTGGTAAGTATTTTTATTTAAACTCTTTAGTATACGTTCTATTTCTTCTCTGTACTCTTCATTTGTTTCTACAAAAGAATTTAATAAACGTGTTAATTTACTCTTGGAAATTTCTTTATCTTTCCTGTATGCATTGAGTCTAAAATCAAGTTCTTTCAAATCAGGTAAAACCATCATTTTACTATTACTGATTAAAACCTGATGATTTGGAGTAGAAATCAACAATTCTGGTTCATAAACAGAACTTTTATAATTTGTAAAAACAGATTCGTATCTCTGATATAGTTTTGAAGTATCATCCTCAATCTTATAGTAATCCATGCTGCCATCAGGAAATACACTTAAGAGAAAATACTTAGTAATTCTTTTATTATCACGACGTTCAGATTCTCTTGTAACATATTCAACCGGTTTATCCCAATCCCAGTGATATATAGATATACTTCTATTTGCAATATCTCTTTTAATAAGTAATTCCATTAGAATCCTATCCATAACATTATCGCTAATATCAATTGCATTATCCCTAGCAATACAAGTCTCATAAGTGATATGTTGGAAGTTTAGATCACTGACATGCTGGTCTGGAATATTATTAGTCTTACAATATTTCTGATTATGGATCAATGCAATATTGAACTGTTTACCTTTACCATGGTTAATATTATCAATACCTCTATCGTTTAATTTAGATGCAATCAAATCAATCATCTTATTAGATGCACTATTATTCACACGATCAATCAAATGAACACCTAAATCATTATATAGGTTTCTTATATAATCCTGGGATAAGAAGTCTGAATATGTATTGGCCATCTGTTCATTATCTAAGTCTATAGGATGTAATTGAACATAATCATTAAGATGTAGATCAACATCAATATAAAACTGATGCAACATACCACACTTAGAATTTTCAAACCCCTGTATATCATGAATATCTAAACTATTCACAAAGTCCTCTCTTTGTCTGCGATAGACACTTCTTCTCACAAAACACTGATCTGTATTTAATGGTGTAAGGCAACGGCGAAGTACATAACCTTCACTGCTCTTATAATATCTAGGCAGTTTTAGAATATCATTTCTATATCTTTCATTATGTTCTAATACTTTAGATAAACGATGATAAGATTCACCCTCCATATACACCATACATTCCTGCTTACTTGTTTCTGATTCAATCAAACTAATATGATATGCGAGAATACAATCTTTCTTAAATGATTTCTGATTGAAACTGAAATATCTACCTGAGATGTTATTAAACTTCTGAGAAAATTCCATATTAGGCAGCATATTGATCAACAATTGAGATAATTCAGTCGGTGTTATACTTAAAGGATCATTTATATCTAATGTTTCTACAAATGCTCCTTTATCATACTGATTAATATGTGATTGAAGGTCTTCTAAACAGACTCTTCCTTTTTCAAATATAAGATAAACAGGACCTTTATATCTATAAAGCACAGCTAAGACTGGAGATAATTGATCTAGTTTTTCTAAACTTCTTTTCATAACACATTTTTCTTCATCTTTATCACCAGTTTGTATTGGTTGTATTTTATAGAGATCATAATCACGAATAATATGATCATAATGGATTTCAAGCTTTACTTTGTTTGTCTTAATCATCCTTATATTCCTCCAAACACATTCTTATTTTATTAATTGCTTCTCGATTGGCATGGAATCCATCTTCTTCAAGCAAAGAAGGTATTTCAATAATTCTTGGAGATTCAATAATCTTATCTGATTTATTTTCATCAAATATATTAATAATGATTGCCTTTTCTCCACCTATTTCATCTAGCTTATCAATAATCTTCTTAGTCATTTTCTTAGAATCAAAGTTTGAATATCTCCAATGTTTTAAATCGATATAGACCTTACCACGTTTATAATCAAAACGTTCATATTCGTTTGGTTTAAGTTCATCTAGATCAATACCTAATTCTTTCTTTATAATAAAATGCCCTACAAACTCTCCTAGTCTTCCCTTATAGATATTCTGGTATAAAACAGGTGATAACATATAATCATTTACTTCAAAACGAGTGGCATACTTATGTTTAACAAACTCCTCTCTTAAACCAGAATAATTCAACATCTTAGAAAGACGTGCATTTTCTTCACTAACTTCGTATATATGCTTGATTCGTTCAGAATCTTTCTTATTCTGTAGTCTGACTATAACTTCCTCTTTAGATTCGTTAAAATAAACATCTGTATATTCAAAATCATGTTCACCAACGAAATAGTATTTATTCATCGGTTCAGATGAATGAATATAGTATTCCTTAACTATTTCATCATCCTTGTTAGAAATAGTAGGATGCTTTAAACATGTTTCACCCAATCTCTTATAGCGTTGTATTTGTTGTGATGTCCAATCTCCTGATAGTAATTCATATATATAGAACTTACCAGAACTAGAAATATGACTGGCTTCATTCTCAACATAATCATATACAGGAACATCTTCTTGTCTTTCTTTAGCATATTCTGCGAGTTTTATTGTTTCTGGTGAAAGTATTTCAGTTTCTAGTATTGATGTATCAAAACTATTCACAATATCTCTCGTAACTAGAATATGAATGACTTTATTCTTATTAAATGAACGAGATAAACGTCCTACTGCTTGAATAATCTGTTTTGTTTTAAAGAGACGTATACTTCTACAGCCTTTAAGTTCCGTATTAAATCCTTTTTCTTTTGGATTCTTTAATTTCTCATAGCCTGCAGAGATACATTTACTTAAGGTACGATGATCAATTTCATTATTCTCATATAAGTTCTCCACTTCAATTAAGTAATGAAATAAATCCTCTTCTTTAAATCCAGATTCCGTATCATATAGATTGGTAATTACGTTCGTGATATCTCCTAAGAAGATTCCATCGAAATCCTTTTTCTTATTTCTTCCATCTTTTTTATTTGCGAAATCAGTTAAGTTAATCGTATCCAAGCCTTTAGGTAAGTCATATGCCATGTTTTGTCCTGCACCTATAGTAGCATATGCAGAAATCACAAAAATCTTTTTACCCTCTTTTAGAGATTTCAATATCTTCTCTTTATCCTCATCAAATGTTGCACCACTCTTTAATACGATATAATTCTTTTTATTTTCATCAACACCACACTCAATATTTACCAAACGAAATAGTTCCTTAAGTTTTAACAATCTAAGGTTACCTGTTTCTTTTGGTAAAGCATTATTTAAACATAAGAATGAATGAATATCTTTATGTGATACAAAGTATCTATAAGCTTGTGCTACCATCAAATATCTTTTAGCATAATAACCCTTCTTATCTGCATACATATCCTGAGTGAGAATCTTATAGACTTCATTTTGATGTTTAGAATCAGAAAATACTAATCTAATAGCTTCTTTTAAATTTTCATTATGATAATCTATCTCTTCTACCTTTACTTGAATTTCTCCCGTTTCATATTTCTCATTCAATAAAGAATATGTATCTTGGATTCTTTGGTGATCCTCTTCTTCAATAATATGAAAATCATCTTCTAGAGTTTCTTTAAGATACTTGAGTGAATAGTTTGACAATACAGAATCAATATTACATGTCGCACTTAATCCAATAACAGTGGCTTTTTTAGCTAACATAGCTAATATACATTCAGCACTTTTAATAAGATGCATATAATGGAAAGTTGTATTAAAGCCACTATCCTTCTTATTAGTAAATTCAAAAGAACGAATACCTCTATTATAATAATTATTCGTTTTCTTAAATTCATTTTTTGTTTTATTCACCTTCATTACAGGCTGAATATTAATATCATTATCAATATATGATATATCGGGATCAGATAATTTGAATAAATGATAAATAGATCGTACTGCCTCTTCATCATTAATTAGATCATCTTCTTCTGCTTTTAGATTCTTATCGTTTTTATGAGCTGAACCGAGTTTCTTAATATATCTCTTTACAGAAACCAAAAAATTACTCATCTCACCAATAATAGAGAATAAGCTATACACTTCACTACTTATTTTAGGTAATTCTTTTTTTCTCTCTTCGCTATCAAAGATTTTGATGGTCATTCTATTATGCTCCTCATCATAATAGACATAAGCTCTTTTCTTAGATAAACCATCAAAGCTTGCGTGGAATGTTGAATCACTCATCAAGAAATTACGGTTTTTAATTCCTGGGCAATAATAAGGTAGCTCATCATGATATTTGTTTCGTATCTTTAAAGCTTTTTTTCTTATATCTTTTAACTGCGAATCATTTTCAGGTACTAAATCCTTTACATCTTTAGGTGTATTATCCTCCCAGTGAATAAATGGACTTGTAATGCGATAAACCATAGGAATCAAATCAACAGTTGAGCTTAAACTACTTTCTATAATAATATCGTTAATTTCATTCTTAGTTGCATCTACTTCATCAATAAAAAGAATACTGTCATTAATAATTTCAGATTCAGAGAATTTATACTTTTTCTTATAAATAGGATCAATTGAAGTAAAGAAACGCTTTACAGACATACAAATAATCTTATAGTCCTCAATAAACATAGCAGGATATAGAACACTAAGCCACGAATGAAGTGCCTTCATATCTTTCTTTCTATCATCTACATTCTTCTTTTTAAATTCAGCAGTCATTAGTTTATTTCTTACTTCTTTTCTAAACTTAGTATCAGCTGATACTAGATCTTCTTGAGATTTTTGAAGCATTTCCGATGTGACATTTCTATTCTTAAATTCCTTTTGGAAATGTTTATAAATATCTAAACTTCTCTTTAAGTTTCTGTATGAATCTAAATCTTGAAATTCATCTGGAATATGAGCTTCATAAAAATGATGCACAATATTATCCACAACACTTTCTACACGTAATACATTTGTTTTATATTCATCTTCACCTAATGCATTTTTTAAATCATCCATTGGTAAGTTATTCAAATTATTTGTGATAAATACAAAGTGTTTATCAAACTTCTTGTAATTATTTTTCATCAACTGTACTGCACTATAAGATTTTGCAGAACCTGTTGGAGTATTCACAAAATACAATCCATTACTTCTTTGTTCGAATATTTTTTCTAATAGTTCTTTCATAAATTTTCACCCTCTAACTTATAGAATTCTTCTGCTCCTTTTACTTCTGTTAATTCACATTGTGATTTTATTATATTCAACGTTTCCTTAACTTCACTTTCTGATAGTTCCAAATTCGATTTCAAGTAAAATCTGATTTTTGATGCTCCTATAATATTATTTCCATTATTCAACTCAACAAGCTTCTCCATCATTACAGACATATCATCCTTTACTGATTCTTTCTTAACAGCAGTGGGTTTAGTCATTGGTTTATCAAATAAGTAATCTGTTTGTCTTCTTAATAATTCTTTACTACTTATTGAGATTTCCCTGAATATTATCGGATATCCATGAGCCTTTAAATCTCCCACCATCTCATAATAATCAATGTCATTAGATACCAGTATGATTAACCTAGGATTATACTTACCAAACATATAACCAATATACATAGAGATTCTATTATCCACAAAGTTTGTTCCTACACTCTTAGTCTCTACGATATTGATATCATAACCTTCCAGCATATCCTTATATTCTTGTGCTGGTTTTGTGGTGTAATAACCACAGAACAAGTAATAGATATACTCTTTATGTAATAAGTCTGTAGGAATAGCTTAATAGTTTTCAAAATCAACTATGACTATAATCTTAGAATCTAGTGTTCTCTCTATTATTTCTGAGTGTTTCCTACTATGTGAAATAACACTTTTTTCATACAATGCATCAATAAGTTTATTCTGTTGTTCAATCATAATGAGCGCCTCCCTCTCTAATACCATTTTATCTTTTTTTAAAAATAAAAATTTTAGTTAACGTCTGACAACAGCGAATATTAGGTGCTTAAATGTAACGTTTAAAAACATAAAAAGAATTACGATTTAAAGGTATTCTTATGAACTGTACTGCCTTGTTATTTAGATATCTCTCAGACCATATAGGTGTTACTTCACTTTTTAATCGTAAATATTCTATTGATTTTCTACTTAATCTAGCATACAATCATCTATGTAAATGGCACTCGGTGCGGAAGAAAACTCACGATTTATGTCGTGGGTTTTTTCTTTGTTTTAAAACTTAAAAAAGAGATAGCTTTCGCTATCTCTCAGACCAATTAAGTATTATGATCTTTTCTTTCTCTTAAGTAACATAGCACCTGCTACTGTCATCATAGAGATCCAGCTTGCAATTGATGTTGCATCACCTGTCTTAGCTGGTTTCTTATCCTGAGTAGGATCTTTAGGTGTGTCTTTTCCTGTTTCAGGATCTTTTGGAGTTTCCTTATCTACTTCATTAAGTCCAATTACTTTTACAGTAAAGTCATGACTTGCAGTCTTTCCTTCTGCATCAGTTACAGTAATAGTAACGATGACATCTGCATCCTTCTTAGGAGTAGTTACTTTACCATCTAATGAGATAATACCTTCAGGACTTACCTTAGTAATAGTAATACTATAGCCTTCTGGTACTTCAGGAAGTACAAACTGTGTCTGTCCCTTAGCAACAACTGACTGTACTTTATTACCTGCAAGTAAATCATCTAGGATATCCTGTGATGATGGTTTAGCTGGAGTAACTTCTACCTTCTTGAAGTTGGCTTTTAGAGTAGTGTTTGTAGTTGCTTCAAATGTATATGGGTTAGAAGTACTTACTTCTCTTCCATTTTCATCAGTCCAGTTCACAAATTCATAACCTTTATTTGCCTTAGCTGTTACAGTCACATTTGAACCTTCTTCATAAATACCATCTTCTTTATCCATAGAGACAGTACCCATGTTCTGATCACTTTCTACTGCAACTGTATACTTCTTATTTTCAACAGTTACTTTTACAACTACTTTTAAGCCATCTGGGTTTACAACGCCTTCTGGTAATGTAAGAGTACCTTCTAATACATATGTACCACATTCATTAGCCTTATAAGATGCTTTATTCCATGTTACGTCTACTTCTTCTGTTTCATTGTTTTCTAATGTAATGGATACTTTTTTAGGTAGATTTAATGCATCTAGTGTTGTACCTTTGACTACAGTGAGATCATCTAGCTTCTGAACATCTTTGATCTTTACATCTGCTTCAGAAGACTTTTCAAACTTTGCAATTAAAGCTGTATTACCATTAACCTTGAATGTGTATTCTGCTTTATCAGATACTTTTTCACCATTAGGACGATACCATCCCTTAAATACATAACCTCTATTAGGTGTTGCAGTAACAGTCACAGATTTACCTGCTTTAACTTCCTGACCACCACTTACTTTACCACCTTTTTCTGCTTCTACATAAACAGTATAAGTGTTATTAGTGACATCTTTATTCGCAATATTGAATTCAGAGATAGCTACCCATCCATCATTTGATTCAGATGCTACAAACTTGAATCCATATACATTCTGTGTATCAAAAGTAAATGTTTTTTCTGACTTGTTAGCATCAAATGTCTGATCTTTCGCAACTTCTACCCATTCACCATTCTTTTCAGTCTGGATATAAAGTGAAGCTTTAGTCACCTGACCACTGTTAGAATCCTGACGTGGTGTGAATGATATCTGGTTGATTTCATAAGCTTTATCAAATGAAATTTCTGTCCAAATACTTCCATCAGCACCCTTACCTGTACCTGGAGCACCAGATGTTGTTGGAACCTTATCTTTTGTAGCTTGTGACCAGTCTGAATGCCAGATTGTAGAAGGCTTATTGTCAAATGCCATACCGATAATACCTTCATTCTGACCACCATGAGATGTTGGTGTTTCTGATTCAGCTTTACCAGACCAAGAAGCTTTATTATAAAGATCTACTTCTGGTGCTTTTTCAGTGACTACTACATTATCAATAACTGCAGAAACTGTTTCTGTCTTAGAACCAATTCTTTCTAATGGTAAGGCGAATGTAGAATGAGTGATATTGTCTTTCTTCACCATATCATTGTGAATAAACTTACCTTTCGCATCACATACATATTCACCATTAACATAAAGACTTGTCTTCTGCTGAGCTGTTGTGATTTCAATATTGACTCTCTTACCTACTGGTAATTCATAGTCAAAATAATAGTTATAAAGTTCTCTTGTGAATCCTAACTTACCATCTTCCATGATTCTGATATCATGTGTTCCATAGTCAGCATCTGATTCAAATAGGATATCTCCTGGTTTAGCTGGTTTGTTTAGTTTAATATCAAATGATAGCTTGTTACCATTACCAAGTTCTTTAATTGGAGAAGTAACATAACTTGCACCATCTTTTAATACTAATGCATTATCCTTGATTTCAGTATTCTTTCCTTCTTTAAGGTCACGTTTGTTTTCAGAACTATCCTTTAAACCGTTATTGAAATCATAGCTTTCATAGTTTTCACCCTTTTTATTTTCTTTGTAATAAGGGTTTGTATTAGGTCCTGTTCCCTTATCCTGAGCCACTTTCGCAAGAGCATCAGCACTGCCTTTTTCCTTACCAGTCGCAGCCCATGTCTTTTCTGCATAGAATGGTAATGCATCAAAGAAACGCCAGTATAGATCAGATTCACTTAATCCTGATGCACTCTTATCAATGTTATCACTCCATAATGCGAATGCAGCACCTAACATCTGATCATCACCAGCAGGAACATACTTATAAGAACCACCTCTGACTCTTACTTTATTTGCTTCAAACTGATTGAAGATTCTATTTACGTTTAATAAATCTCCATAGGCATTAGCACGTCCTTTATTTCCATTTGGAACCATGTAACCAAAGTCATCAATTGTATTAATAAGCTTATAGCCCATATCATACATTTCAATACCATCTGCCCAGTCAGCTGACCAAAGGTTCATTTCTACATTATCAATAGCTTCTCTCTTAATCTGAGTCACTGGATTATCTTTGATCCAAGTTAAACCACCCCACATACGTACTGTATTTGTTTCTTTTAGGTGAGGAACTAAATCATTAACGAATCCACGATATGCTGTATAGTTTGATAAGAATTCATCTGCACCAATATGTACAGTTGTTTTTCCATCAAATACTGGATTAGCACCTTTTGTATAATCATCAAAGATTTCTTTGATCTTATCTTTTGTTTCTTTCTTAGAGACATCAAGATGGTCAATTAATGGTCTATTTCCATTTAATGGTGATACTTTATTCTGAACCATTAATTCTGGCCATACTTTAGTAAATGAAGTTGCATGAGCAGGGACATCAATTTCAGGTACTACATTCATACCAAGTGCTCTTTCACCCTGGATGAATTCTCTGAAGTCCTTCTTAGAAATAGAATAGTCTTTTGCAGTAGGTGTTTCACCTTTATCGTTAGATAATCCTGATTCTAGACGGAATGCTTCATAGGCTTTAAATGCTTCATTTTCATTATCACCTTTACCATACTGTTCTAAGAAGATGTAGTTATCAGATAAATGAGTCTGTAAGTCATTCATCTTATAGTAACGCATTGTTCTTGCAACATCCTTCATCATATCTAATGAAACTGGTTTACGTGCTACATCAAATAAGAATCCACGTGTCTTGAAACGAGGATAGTCACGCATTTTACCAATCTTATAGCCTTCATTGTCTTCTTTATACATCTGAAGGATTGTCTGCATACCATACATGTTACCTGTTGTATGAACAGAAGCAACATTGATACGGTCTTTCTGGATATCCATTGTATATCCTTCATCACCTAGAAGAGTATCTGGTGCTTTTAATTCAAAGTTGAATGCATTAGCCTGAGAGGCACCTTTTTTCACTGTAAGGTTAATACCTGTAAAATCTTTATAATCACGTACAAATTCATCTACAACAGATTTTAACTTATCATCTGTATAAGTCACTGTCTTTAATGAGTTAACAGAAATCTTTTCTGTTGAGTTTGAATGCCATTCCTGGATTTCTGGAATAACAGTAGGTTTAGTATTCTTATTTGCAGACTGTTCGTTTATACCTTTTACAACATAGTCAACATCTGCAGTCTTCTTTTCTTTTCCAGTTTCAGTTTCTGTAACTACATAAGAGACCTTTACATTCTTGTCTACTAATGGATGGACAATTTTACCATCAGCACCAATGATTTGTTCAAGGTCTGCACCATTGATTCTTACAGTAAATCCTGCTGGTACAGCTGGCATATCTAATGTATTCACACTTGCTTCAATTGTCTTACTCTGAGATTCAATAGAAGAGACAACAGAGTTTAGAGTTGCTTTTTGTGCTGTTTGTTCATTAGAATAAACTTCCATTTCCGCAATACTTACGTTATTCCAAGACGTAGCTTCAGCAACAAAGTTACAAAGCTTTAATTCTTTTGCTTCAATAGGTTCTTTGAATCTAATAACAACTTCATTATCATATCCATCACCTTTTGTCTTATTAGTAAAGCTTTGAGCGAGTTTTTCTTTACCATCTTTATCTTTGTATTTAATATCAAAGCTTTTTACGTTAGATGGCATTGGTGCTACATCTCTTTCAAAGAAATGAATCTTAAGTTCCTTAACGAGAGTCAATCCAGCAAATTTAGTATTTAACCAGATATTAGTAGTTGGATTTTCATAATCACTTGCCCAGCGGTTCGCTTTTTCTGTGCTTCCATCTTTTACTTTATCTGGACTAAGTGTATTAGCTTCACTACTTGATGCAGTGACTGTAGCGTTTGCCATATGATTTTTATTAGGCGTAGCATCTGCTTTTTCTACAATCTTACTATAGACTTCAATTTCATTGATTCCGACATTTTTCCAGTTGATTGTACCTCCATCTGCAGAAAGTACAGTGACCTTTACTTTAGTGGCTTGATGATCTTTATCTAACTGAATGATTTCATTCTGTTTTGCCTTAGTAGTCTTTCTATATACTTCTTTATATTGTCCATCTTCTTCTAGTTCAATCTTATAGCCTAGAATATTCTGTGCATCATCCGTTCTTTCGAAATTGATATTAATCTGACGTACTGTCTTTTCTCCACCTAGATTAATTTCAATCCATTCATTGTCTGCCTTATTCTGTGCAGTTCCCCAGCGCGTCTTCATATCACCATCTACTGCTTTGCTTGGTGATGTAGAATCTACTTCATAACTACTTGCATTAACAGTACATCCTTTAGCAAGATTTAAGTTTTCTACAGCATAGACTGGTTTTACATCAACAAATGCAGCATTCGCAATCATGACAGTTGCAACTAATCCAATAACACCTTGTTTTTTGTTCATTATCCCTTTTCCTTTCTTTTCTATATAGGACCAGCAAAAAAAGACAAAAGTACCCCTCTTAAAAAGAAGGTTTACTCTGGTCTTGCCTAATTCAATAGTAACAATCCTATACGTTTTTCATACAGTGAAATGATAGCACTTACAATGTACTTATTCAAGTATTTTTTTATAAAATTATCTTGCGTCTGATAAATTACTATTAAAATACTGTATTGGTAGAATATGCACTTTATCGAGGAGTATAATTATATATATAAATTATACATACAAGGAGGATTGATTTGTTATGGAATTAGGTTTAAAAGACAGAGTCGTTATCGTGACAGGAGCAGCTTCTGGTATTGGTAAAGCTATTGCTGAAGCATATGCAAAAGAAGGAGCAAAACTTGCATTAGCTGATTTAAATCTAGAAGGGTTGAATGCTTTAAAGACAGAACTAAAAGATAATGAAGTTTATGTTGAAAAAGTTGATGTTACAGACGAAAAGAACTGCAAAGATTTTATTGAAAATGTTGCTGAATATTTTGGAAAGATTGATGTTCTATGTAATAATGCAGGAACAGCTTTAATGGGTGATATTGCAACATTCCCTGAAGAAACATTCAGAAAACATGCAGAACTTATGATGTATGCCCCAGTGAGATTAACTAATTTATGTATTCCTCATTTTAAGAAAAATGGCTGGGGAAGTGTTGTAAATACAGCTTCTATTTTTGGTAAACAGCCTGGAGGATTAATTAGTTATGATACTATTAAGGCTGCTGATATTATGATTACTAAAGATTATTCAAATTATTGTGCAGCATTTAATGTGAATGTAAATGCTGTGTGCCCTGGTCCTGTAGATACACCGTTATGGCATGCAGAAGGACAGTTAGGTGATCAATTAGCTGGTGCCACTGGTATGAGTCGTGATGAATCCATTGATTGGTTTGCTAAGACAAATATACCAATGGGTAGATATGCTAAACCTGAAGAAATTGCATCAGCTGCTGTATTCTTATCTAGTGAACCAGCACATTATATTACTGGTGTTGCTTTAAATGTTGATGGTGGCATGGTAAAGTGCATATAGTCAACTAACAATCTATAATAACTATTGGTTTTTAAACATATGATGAAAGAATATGTCTTTTTGATAATCTGAATTGATTTTTTATTAACTTTCACATAGAATGACACATGTAAATGGCACTCGGTGCGGAAGAAAACTCACGATTTATTGTCGTGAGTTTTTTCTTTGAGTAGATTCTATTCATTTAAGTATTCATAGAGTATTCGAAAATACTGCTCATAATCTTGATACGCTGCTAAGCCTGAGACTTGACCATCACCTGCTTCAATAATTTTCCATGAACCATCTTCTAATTCAGCATAGTCAATAGTATAATACTCACTTTCTAGATGACTGTACTTTTCTAATAATTGTTGAGGTGGTAATAATGCATTTATAGATTGTCCTGAATTTCTAGTGACAGTTGCTATTTTATTGTTTACATAAAAGACTCTGTATTCATTGGTGTGGTCACCATAATGCTTTAGGTTAAGATATTCCTTAATACATATTCCACCAGTTAACAGATTACCACGATACTTATAAAAGACTTCCATCCATTAATCAAATTCTTCCTGTGTAATATCTTTGTCAAAATATTTAGGAAACTCTGTACCCTTTACAGATTTAACATAGTCTTTAACCATAAATCTGCCCATAGTATGTTTAATACTATCAACATTAATCTGGGTATGAAGAGGATATATTTCCATTTTTGCAGTATCCTCTTTTAATAATTCATATACATTAGGAAAAATATGCATTAATTCATATTCTTTTGGAGTAGTTATTAAACGGATATTGTTTTCTAGAAGACGTTGATAAAACCTTTCATACTTTTCTGGATTCATCATATATCCTCGATATACTGCAGTTCTTTCTTCTTGAGGTATATCTTTAATAACTAATTGATCTTCTTCAAACCACTTATCATATCCAAATAGTACTACATCAAATAATCCTGTTGCTTTTACTGCATCATATTCAGCTTGTAAATCTTCATCCACCTTTGAAGCATTAAAATAACTAGATGGGAATAATATTAAATCAACCATACAAACCTCCTTAAAAACGTTTTATGTTCTTATACATCAATATCTTATTCTAATTTTCCATATTCATTGATATATTCTTCATCGTTTCCTATATCTACTTTCTAGCAACATTCTTGCCATCCGCATCCAATGTTTTTAGTCTTTCTAGCCATTTTGTAATAAAACCATCTTTTAAGAATGCAAGCAATGTCCCCTCTCCAAATCTATCTGCACGAATAGCACCATAAATCAAGGCAATAATACATTGAGCATCTAAATTATCTACTTCTGCTTTAACCATCGGTTCCCAACTCCATTTGATGCCATTGTCTTCTAGGATTTTTATATAATTATGTAATCCCATCTCTTCATGGTTATCTACAAAAGAATAGACATTATGAATAAACTCGTCAATAACTCTTGAGTAGTTTACAAAAGAGAATTCAAGTGGATGTTCTGGTGTTCCATCATTCTTCTTGTCAACAATCCATGTACCAAATTCTGTTCCTGTGAACTCGTCTAAATATTTAGTTAGATTTTCATACATATAAATCACCCCTTAATAATATTCGTCTGTTTCATCAAATCCATCATCTACACCTTGTCTATAAGAAGGATCAGTATTGTATCTATCATGATCATAATCACCATCATCTACTGCTGAATTATAGCCATCATTATAACCACTAGATGATTCACTTGATTCATAACTATTGTATTCCTTCTTAGGTTTTGATGGAGTGTAAGTGCTTGGTCCAGGTTTATTTAGTTCATATATTAATTCACCATCAATAGTGAGCCTATCATAATACTGTTGATTTTCTATTTCATAATTATGCTTGTCCCCAGATAATTTCATTATAAATCTATCATCTTCTTGAAATAACACCATTCTTCCTTCTGATTCAAAAGGTTCACCATCCCAAAGTATTTTAGATTCATTCTCATAATAATTCTTATTCCCGTTTACTTCTAATATCTTATAGAATAAGTCTTTTGCACCACGTTTAGAATCAATAGCCAAGTCATAATAATCATCAACTGTATGACTTGAATAAGTGAAGTCTAGTTGATATACAGGTACACCATATGCTTTATTGTATTCAATATATGAACAATGATCTACCTTAATAGTAACATCTGGAAGATCACTTGTTTGAATATATTCTTGTATTTCTGGTACATATTCTTTTTGATATGTTTTTGCGACTTCTGTAGTCTTAAATCCATACTTTAGATAATTAGGTATTGGACCTTTCATAAAATCTGTAATAAGTATTATAAGCCCTAATAATATTGAAACAATGAAACTGAATAATACGAAATAAAATAATATGTTATCTTTATTGTGATTTTCTTTCATATGAGTAATATTCCCTTTCCAAATGTATCTTCTTTCTATAGTTCTATTGTAGTCTATTTAAAAAAGAAATGTATTGAGTTAGGGTTCTACAGTTCCTTTTATGAGGGGTTAATAAAATATTTTTATTTAATATAAAAGAACGGGTGTTAAACCGTTCTAGGATATATATATAAATTATTTAGTTGATCAATCTTATCGGAATTGATGGTCAAGCCTATCGGAATACTTGGTCAACATAATCAGAATTAATATCAGCTGAAATTTGCAAAAGTAAATACACACATACTATACGCAAACTATTAATATATCTCACTATATATATAATGACTAAAGGGAACAACCAAATCTGATTGTTCCCTTTTGCATATTCATTTAATTAAGTCAGAGTGGTTCACTCGGCCACTTATATTATTTTACTTATATGTCTACTACCTAGTAGAAAACAAAACACTAATCTAAACTGCTTGCTGCATAGAAACCTTCTCTTACAGCTTCACCAATCTTTCCTAATTTATCACAATCTCCAATTGCTCGAGTTTTCATTGGGTACTTTTCTTTCAATAAATCAGAAAGAGTTGTATTAGGTCTCATACCGAAAGCTGAGATTACTGTATCTGCTTCAATATGCTTTTCAATGCCGTTTTCTTCAACAGTTAATCCTGTTTCATCAATAGCTGTTACTTTCGTATTTGTCATAAGCTTAACATTGTTTTCAGCTAATTTATTGAATAATGAAATCTTGTTGATAAAGAACACGTCTTTACCCATTTCAGGAAGCATTTCTACAACAGTTACATCTTTATGCATTTCTTCAGCAATTTCAATAGCACCATCTAAACCTGATGCTCCTCCACCACAGATTACAATCTTATCACCTTTTATAAGTGATTCATTTCTATGTGCTGCTACAATATTCACAACATTTTTACCATCAATACCAGGAATTGAAGGCGTAAAAGGTGTTGCACCTGTTGAAACAATAATCGCATCACATGTTTTTAGAATATCTTCTTCACCAGTAATTGTAGTATTAAGATGAATATCCACAGGAAGTTTACTTAACTGTACTTTATACCATTCAGTTAATTTCTTAATATTAGATTTGAACTGGGCTGTACAGATATCACCCATAGTACCACCTAAATGATTTTCTTTTTCAAATAAAGTAACATGATGAACTTCTAAAGCAGCCACTCTAGCAGCTTCCATACCACCAGGACCAGCACCAATAACTACAACATTCTGTGGATCTTCAGTTTTTTCAAGTTTGAATCTAACTTCTTCCATAGCCTGTGGATTAACAGCACATCCTAGTTTTGTATGATGATTCCAAATACGACCAATACAGTATTCATTACATCTTAAACAAGGTCTTACATCTTCACTATGATTCTTCATTAGTTTCTTAGGCATCATTGGATCAGCAATAAGTGCTCTACCAAAAGAAGCAAAATCAGCATTTCCACTTTCAATTAATTCTAATGCACTATCTGGATTATGTGCTCCTGCATTAATTAAAGGAACATTCACAACTTTTCTTGCATCTTCACATACATATGACATGCATGATTCACCTAAATAAGCAGGTGGGAAAATATAATCTAATGTTTCATAACATCCAGCATCAATATCAAATGCATCAATACCTTCTTTTTCTAGTTCTTTAAGAATCTTCATACTGTATTCTAAATCTCTACCACCATTAAAACGATGATCTAAAGAAATTCTAAATAAAATAGGTACATCAGGGCCTACCACTTCACGTATTGCATGGTAAATGTCTTTTGCGAAACGTGTATTTTTCTCTGGAGTTCCTCCATATTCATCTGTTCTCTTATTCCATACTGGAGATAAGAACTGATCAATTAAATATCCTGCATGAGCATGAATTTCAATTGCATCATAACCTGCATCCATTGCTACACCTGCAGCAAATTTAAAATCATTCATCATTTGAGCAATCTCTTCTTTTGTAAGAGCATGACACATCAAGTTTGGATCAAATGCTGATGGGATTTCAGATGCTGACATTGGTGGATTTCCTAAAGTATCTGGAAATGCATTTCTACCTGTACCCGGTGTTAACTGACAAACAATCTTAGCACCATAACGATGTACCCCATCACATACACTTGTAAGAGATGGCAATACAGTAAAACTATCCATGTATCCTTCCATAGACCCTTGAGCAATTTTTTCATTAAGTGGCTGACATCCCATGATAATCATACCTACTCCGCCTTTAGCTCTTTCAATGAAATAATCAATTTCATTGTCTGTTTTACGTCCATTAGCTAGTGCACTATTTGTCCCCATTGGAGACATAACTAATCTGTTCTTTACTTCCATTTTTCCAATTTTAAATGGCGTAAATAATTTTTCATAACTCATATCCTATCCTCCTTTTTGTTACCTCGGTAACATTTTATAATGTAACCGCTTTATTGTCAATGTTTAATAATTCACAATCTTTTTTTATGTTTTTATGCTATAGTGTAAAAGGTGATAAAAAATGTATAAAGATTTAAAGAATACAATTATTAATACATCCTATAAACTATTTATGGAGAATGGTTATGATCAGACTACAGTCAATGATATTTGTGCTGCCTGTTCTATTACAAAAACAACATTCTATCGTTATATTGATTCAAAAGAAGAATTACTGTCATTCTTCTTTGATGATATTAATGAGAAAATTGATGAATTAAAATTAAATGCAGAAACACAGACTGATTATGTACAACAAATTATTGATGCTTTTGATCTTATCATTGCACATATGCTTCAATTCCAGCAGGAATTATATTGTCAGCTATATATATCTAACCTAAAAGAGAACAAAGGTACATTCAATGAAATAGATGCTTTAAAAGAAGTCGTAATTGACTTAATTCTTAAAGCACAGAAGGCAAATCAAATATCAAATAGAAATGATCCTTTAGTTATTTATAACGTCCTTGAACATATATGTTATGGATGTGGTATTCAATGGTGTCTTCATCAAATACAAGATATTAGAGAAGAATTCACTACTTCTTTAAAAGCAATTTTAATCGTATAAGATACATTACGGAAAGTACAATTGTGCTTTCTGTTTTTATTTCTATGCACAGAAAAAGATGATACTCATCGATATCATCTTTCTATACTTTATATCAAATTGTGCTTACAGTATCATTACATCTTATAGTTCAGTATACTTAGCACTCTTACCCTTAGCCTTTTCTACAGGGTACTTTGCTTCATTCTGACTTATCTTCATATTTACTATCTACCCTTATAAATTCCAAAGTTCAGTCAAAATGATATCATCACTCTTTGGTCTAATTATTTCTTCTTTATTAATTTTCACTAGAACAGGAACATTTATCGCATTACCAGTAATTACTGCTTCCCCCTGTCCTAAACTAGGAATCATTTGATATGAAAATCTATCCAATGTAGGCATTGTACTTAATAACATACTTAAATCATTTTCATTAACTAATCTATGAATAATATAATTATGTAACTGGGACATAATTGTCGGAGAAATATCAGATGGTCTTTGGCTAGAAATTGTCATAAAGAATCCAAATTTTCTTCCTTCTTTTATAATTTGTTCAAAAACACTAAGTCTATAATCTTGCCAGTCATCAGTATTTCTTTTAAACTGATCATTCAAAATGTTATGTGCTTCATCAATAACGAGATGCCTTGTCTCATTTACTCTATTTTGTGTGGTAACGAGTGATCTATGTTCATCATAGATCATTTTAGCAAACAGCATGGGTATCAATCTACTTGTCTCATCGTCTGCATTTACCAAAGAAATAATATTCATAAATGAATATTCACCCTTTATATCATCAACGATTTTAACTACTTTTTCCAAAGATTTAATTGAATTTTCCATACGTTTAAATAAAGGATTTATATGTTCTAGATTTGTTGATTTCCAAGCAGAAACATATATTCTTTGAAAATCTAAAAAATATGCAAGTTTTTGAAAATCTGTTCCCGCATTAAATAATTCACACAATTCTTGCTCTAATGCCTGTAATTTTAAATATTCCTCCCCATAACTAGTAAGCTGTTCATTTTCTATTATCTTAATGCCAGTTTCACTTTCCTCTGCTATCTGATTACCATAATGTGAATAGTGCTTTAACGACTTTAAATTATCCAAATATTCAGGTGCACACTTCATCTTTTCACATACATCTATCCAATCATCTAAACTAGTTGCATTAACATTTTTATATTTTAACAATATGCTTCTTAATAGACCAATTTCCAACTTTGCAAATTGCTCAGCTGAATCACATATACCCCCATTATAAGTTCTTAATGCATTTCTTAAAAATGGAACCTGCGTGCCTGGTTTTGCATCAAATAATATTGCTAATATATCTGCATTTAATAAATACTTTTTAAGAATAGGAATTCTGTTTTCTGAATCAGTATCCTTTGTACTTATATTAAATACTTTCTTTGAACCCTCTTGCAATGAGAATTGTTTATCTTGTGTATACTCACCATTAAAATCAATGACAAAAAATTGTGAATGTTTTTTCATTGAATCAAGCTCAACTGTTCTGAATAATTCAGTATATAGTTTGTGTAACGTATTTGATTTACCGCTTCCTGTATTACCGAAGATTCCTATATGAGAGGCAAAAAATGAATTCAGAGGTATTTTAATCCTATATCCCTCTAAAATTGAAGTTCCAATTTCTATAGATTTTTCATTTTTATGTATACCATATATTAAATTCAATTCATCTAATGAAGTCAAAGTTACCACATTCCCTATCATAGGAACATATTTGCTTGTTACATAAAAGGAATTGTCTTTTATAACTCCTTTAACCTTTAAGCAAATGATTCTTTTAATTGTATTTTTAGCATAAGTATTATTGTACTCATGCTCTCTTATATCATTCTGTTCATCTAATAATTTTTCAGAATAAACCGTTGCAATAATTTTCACATCATTCTGATTAATTGTTAGATATGCTCCTACTTTTGGACCAACTAATACATTCCCATTCCATATATACTCAGAATCATTTGTCTCATTATACATTCCTACTTTTGATATACTTCCATCAACTTCTACAATGACACCAACTTTTTTACTCTGAAGCATGCTTTTCCTCGCCACCTAAATACTTACATAAATTTTCAAAAGATAATCCGTCTTCTTGAGAACTATCAATGTCCTTCTCAATTATAAAATATAGATTAGATGGAACAGCGCTAATTTTGAGATTATTCATAATATCTTCTATTCCGTCTTTCTTATAAACAAAAACACAGATAATTAATTCTTTATTTTTAAGAGCACGTCTTACCATTTTAGCTATATGTTGATCCTGAAATGAAAAACCTATTACTAGTAAAATCGACTGTGGTTTATCTAACTCCCACTGAAAAATTCTCAACATTTCGTGAAAGTGGTTATTCATAAAGGTCTCTTCTGCTTCCACACCAGTGGGAGGAACCCTTACAAAGTCTTCTTGTATAGTATTACATATACGAATTCTGTCATCAACTTCAACCCAATTTATTGATCCATGTGGCTTGATTAAATTCAAAGTAACTAACTCGTCTGTGTAGTTATCATTTAGACCTCTGTAAGATACCGCCCTGTTATAATTTGCACCATCTAAAAATCTATTAAAATAACCACACGCCCCATCATTAATAATAAAATTTTCCGTTTGAAGTAAAGTATCTAAAGCATTTTCAATAAACAAATCATAATTAGTAGTGAAAATGTTAGCTGTTCTAGGCGTTTCTCTAGAATTAGATTTATTTAATAAATCAAGAATAATTTTAAAGAAAGCAATATAAATATCAGCAACGCTTTTAGTTTTTTCATCTTCATTATCGCTAAATAAATCATTCATTGCACCAGTAACACTGCTCATTAAATCTGCATTTCTTTCCTCTTTAGTTTCACCTTCACAATCTCTCATTAATTTAATTGCTGGGTATGAGGCCCCAGATCCTATTAATATATTTAATCTCTTAGAAATTATTAACTCCTTTAATTTTTCTAAAAGTTCTTTGTTCTTGCTTATAATAACACCCCCTATTATTGCATTTTTAATGTTTTCAATTCTTTAACGACTTCGTATTTAATACCTGTATCAATAACCTCAAAGTGCTTTCTACCACAAAGAATCTTCTTCTTTTCAGTTCCCTTTAGATCATTAATATTCTCTGTTCCCTTTGTTTCAGCTACAAAATACAATTTTTCCCCATCATCAGTATTTAATACTAATACCCAGTCAGGATTATAATCACCAATAGGTGTATCAATCTTAAATCTACTTGGTAACTTTGCATACAGTACAACATCATCGTCATTATCTGCCTCTATTGCAAAATTCTTTTCAATATCAGAATCATAAATTGTATGATCATAAAGACTTCTATCAGAATTTGCTTTAATTACGTTTCTATCCTTATAGCCATATAATCCTTCATCGTTAAATATGAAATCTTGTTCATAATATTCATTACTCTTTTCATATTTAATTCCATCAGTAAGATTTTCTTTCTTGACAGCTAATAGAATCTTAGAAACCTGCTTAATCCATTCTTCTGGATTAATATAGAATTCTTTCAAACGATTAGATTTTCCTACAATATCAATAATGGTTTTTCTTAATAAACCTGTAGTATCTTGTAAACGTCTAATAAAATCTGGATATGTCATCTGTTCAAATTCGTAAACACCACCTAATTCTTTTACCTGATGACCTGCATCTTTAACTCCCTGCCTAGTAATATCAACATTTGTTATTTGAACATCAATCTTTTCTGCCTTAATAGTAGGCATATTTTGAATTTGCTCAACAGCTTCTTTCTTTAGTCTATCCATATCCATATTGATTGTATAAACTGTCTTCTGTTTAATTTTATCCCATAATGCAATAAACTCTGGAGACAATTGAACATCTTTATTTAGTTTAACTTCAATTTTTGTAGATGCATCTTTGATTTCAATTTCTTTAGATAGTTTTTCAATACGCTTAATAACTTTTTCAGTAAATGATTCAAATTGTTCTGGTAATACAAATTTATCTTCATGCTTATCTTGATAATATTTATTAGTAATTTTACCGCTAGAAGTTACATAATCATTTTTAACTAAATAATCATATATACTTTCAGAATCTTTTTGTGAAAGCTCAACTAGTTGACCATCATACTGTTTTACAGATATACCTGAAAAACTGATAGATTCAATAATCCCAAATTTGAAATTATCTGTTTCTAATTCTTTCTGAAGTTTTTTCGAAAACTCTTTATAAGATTCATTTGCTATAACACTTAAAGTATTATACTTTGCATCTGTTACACGTTCCCCATTCTGATTTACACAGATACGTAATCCTCGTCCAATTTTTTGGCGCTTTGTCATTTTGTCTTTGGTTTCGATTAACGTACATACTTGGAATATGTTAGGATTATCCCATCCTTCTTTTAAAGCGGAATGAGAAAAAATAAAACGAATTGGCTCATCAAAACTTAATAACCTTTCCTTATCTTTCATAATTAACTGATAAGTTGTTTCGTCATCATTTGTTTTACCGCTAGAATTTTTTATTCTTCCCTTGCCATCCTGAGCAAAGTAGCCATCATGAACTGCAACCGGATCAAGAGAAATATAATCTCCATAATCTTCTCGTAATCGTTTATATCTTGGTTGATTTATGAGTTTTTTATACTCTTCTTCAAACCAAATTTGATAATCACCTTTTTCATCTTCTCGTGAATAATCCCTATATTTAGCAACTTCATCAATAAAGAACAAACTAAGGACTTTTATTCCTTGTTTTATGTAATGAAGTTCTTTATCCAAATGAGATTTAATTGTTTCATGAATTTGTGCACGTTTTACTGCTTTATCATCAACATTTCCGATAACATCTCCAATATTTAATAATTCACCATTAGTAAAAGCAACATATTCTTCACCTGGAAAACAATCAATATTATCAACGATATATCCTTTATCCTTATAGTAATCTACTTCATCTGAAGATTCCCATAAATCATTGCCAGTTTTAGCAGTAATAGCCTTTTTTTCAATAGTTCCTTTTTTCTTATTATTCTTATAAATCTCTAATCGACAAGTATATCCATTTTTATCTGAAACACTTAGTAATTTCACATAAGGTTTAGTAGTTGCTTTATCAATACTCACTGAATTAACTTCAATATGTTTAACCAAGTGTTCTTGATAAGCATCAACTGGTGTTAAACGATACATAAGATTATACAATTCTTTATGCGTAGCAGAATAGCGTAATGTGCATAGAGGATTTAATGACGCAATGGCTTGTTTTGATTTTTTTGTACCATCAACAGATTGTGGTTCATCAATAATAACAATTGGATTTGTACTAGCTATTAAATCAATCGGCTTATTTCCATTGAGCTTATCATTTGATCTATGAATCAAATTAGCTTTTGATTCTTCGTCCGGATTATTAAAACTTTTTCTAAAAGCATCGATATTAATGATCATTATTTCAATATTAGTGCTTGTCGAAAAATCTCTTATTCTCTCTAGATGATTTGAATCATATGTAAAATAGTTATAAACGACATTGTCGTACTTCTCCATAAAATGTTCCTTTGTAGCTTTCAAGGAACTATTAACGCCTTCCTTAATAGCAATACTAGGCACAACTATAATAAACTTAGTAAAACCATAACGCTTGTTTAACTCCAAAATCGTTTTTGTATAAACATAAGTTTTACCAGTTCCAGTTTCCATTTCAATAGTAAAGTTCTTCTTCTGAAGATCATTACTCATTTTAATATCGTTTTTTGATTGTATTTCTTGAACATTTTTTAGCATTGTAAAATCATCAATGCTCAGTTTATTTGAATGCCCTACAAAATAACTTACCCCTTCACCATCTAAATCTAATTCATTCTTTTGATTTACTTCAATAGTAAATAATGAATCTTTTATTTCACATCCTTCAAATATATCGCATATTGCATTAACTGCATCTGTTTGGTATGGTTGATCAATAAATTTTAATTTCATATATCAAATTCCTTTCTAGATACACTTAATATCTTCTACACCATACTTTTCTAAATTATAAGTTGCATTTATTTTTGCATTATCATTAATAAATCCATCTTCTTTAAATACAACTACTCTAGGGCCTAATTCTCCAATAGCCTTTACATCTTCAGAACTAACATTGTCTTCTAAGCAAACAACCATATAACGCTTACCTATTCTAAACATGCTTTTTTCATTGACATCTATTTGTTCAACTTTTTTATCAAAAATTCCATACTTTAACATTATTTCGTAAAGTATGTCTTCCTTTGTTCTGTCTTTCTTAAATACTTCTGAAAGATCAAATAAATTACTTTCGTTATATTGTGCAGTGTTATCCCATGGAATAATATTTGTAGAATCTAGTTCAAACACTTTAAATCCAATATCTGTATTAAATTCTTCTCCTGGATGTTCCTCTTGCCATTGATGCTTTATTTGTTCTCCTGCTAAGCGAATACGTTCTTCTCCAATTTCACAAATATTTTTATAACCAGCTTTATATGCTTCTTTTTTTTCATTACATAGTTCAGGTAACTGAACCATAATAAATTTTCGATTGCCACCATCTTCAACATTTAACTTCATCACTGCATGAGCTGTAGTTGCAGATCCAGAAAAGAAATCAAGAACTATATCATTTTTCCCTATATCAAAATTTAATAAGTATTGAATCAAAGATACTGGCTTTGGATAGTCAAACAAATTACCTTTAAGAATATTTTTTAAATCTCTTCCCGCATTTTCTGTTGTATCAACATTTACACTTTCATCTATTAAATTTGGAGGTACTTCTGGCATATAATTTGCTTTTTTGTATGAAATTACTAATTGGCGTGATACTTTAACATCTGTTCCATTAGCGATTTCACTATCAAGTTTTTCTTGAGTCCATATAAATCTATTTTCAAAGTAAACTTCATTCTTATTTGTAAAATTCTCTATTTCTAAATCATTTAGTAATTTATTGTAAATTTTAATGTTCCGTAAATACCTTTATTATATATACCCTTTTCTATTTTAAATTTTAATGTGTTTGGTTTAAAACATAACCTTTTTATTGAATTCTGTGGTTTAGTAATCGGATCATCACTCTTACTAGTTTTTTGTATGCCTCTAAAACTATTAGTATTTCCACCTCGCTGCCAACATAATACATACTCTATATTTTTCTTTATTTTTTTTGACAAATTTGGAGGAGTTTTACTTTTTAACCAATTCCATTGACCAACAAAATTCTTTTCTCCAAAAACTTCATTTCCCAGTTTCTTCAGATTTTCAACTTCACAATCATTAATACTAATAAATATTATCCCATCACTAGTTAATAAACTCTTCGCTAAAATAAGTCTAGGATATATCATGTTAAGCCATTCAGTATGAAATCTACCGTTGCTTTCAGGATTAGAAGAGGAAGTTTGGGTAGTTAGCTCTTTGTAATTCTTCAAACTATCTGAAAAACTATCGTTATATATAAAATCTTCCCCAGTATTATAAGGCGGATCAATGTAAATCATCTTAATCTTTCCATAGTATGTTTTCTGTAATTGCTTTAAGACTTCTAAGTTGTCTCCTTCAATATAAATATTACCAGTACTATCCCAATCTTTTGATTTATCTTTACATGGTCTTAATGTTGCAACCGAAGGAGTTTGTGCTAATTTAATTGACTTTGTTTTACCTTTCCAAGTAAATTGATACTTTTCTTTAGAATCATCCACTTCATCACCTAGCATTGCTCTTAGTAGATCAAAATTAATTTTCCCTTCCTCTACTGCTATTGGAAATAATTCTTTCAATTTATCAATATTCTGTTTTTCTAAATCTAAACTCAAACCGTCTAATTTTTCCATATTCTTTCTCCTTTACTTAAGAGCACTAATATTAGTTTGTATTACTCCAACCGCAATTTGCGCAATCATATTTATTGAAAATGCTCCCACTGATTTTGCGATTTCTTTTACTTTTTTCCAATTATTATCATCTCGAATATCGTTTAAAAACTCATGACCAGTAAAAGTAATATCATAAATTCTTACATCCACTAATATATTTCCGCTCGCTCTTGTAACTTTCACATCTAAAAAACCTGCTTCTTTAAGTTTTACTACAGTATATATAATATCTTCTGTTTTATAATTTGGCAGCACCTGTTCTAATTCTTCATGAGATAAACTATTCATATAACCTTCTTCATCCATCTTTAACAGTTCCTCACAACTAAGTAAAACATCTCTTACGCAGTCTTTATTTAGTTCCACTACTTACACCTCTTATTCTATTTATTAGTTCTATCTTCTTCATCTCTTCAACATATATTTGATCATCAATATCCAACTGTTCAGCCTTCATTGTTGCTTTTTTGTACCGTTCCTTTAATGTATTAATACTAGTATTAATTTGTTGGTACTGTTTAATGATTGACTTGTAGTCCAATTCTTGTTTAGGAAATACTTTAACCACATTATAAACAGCTATCTTATAAACAAGATTGATTATCTGAAAATAGTAATCTTTCAAATCAACAGCAGATAACTGACTTAAATCAAAATATTGCAATATATCACCTGAAATAAGTTCTACTACTACATCATCTAATACAATTTTTGTTTCATTTATTTTATTAATATGCTTAGGTGCTAAAGAGATCCATTCTTTATCTCCACATTCATACAATAATATTGTTGGCTCTGGAAAAGCCGAATGTAACTGTTGAGATAATTCCATTAATCTATCAGACTTCTTTAATTTTATAGATAAAACATAGATTGCTTGATAACTATAGTTATCATCCTTAAATGCTCTAAATCGTATTGTTTGCTCATTCAGCAAACTAACAAGATAAATAGAAGAAACATGTGTTTCTATGAGTCTTCTATTATCTGCACTAGTTGGTAATTGTCCTATTAAGGTTTTAACAGGCACGCGTTGTTTATTTATTACCGGTATTTTTAAACTTTCTAATAAACTCATTCTTCCACCACCAAAAATGAAATTAATTCAAAATCATTCAAACCGCTTACTGTGTCATCAAGAAAAGTTGCCTGTCCTATTTGAAATAGTGATTGAATTCCCTTTTGTTCTACTACACCTTTAATATCATAAACAGCTTTTTCTAATAGATCTGTATATTCAGTCATATAAGCACCATTCTTAGTCTTTTTATTAAAAGATTTTACTAAATTCTCAATAGGACTCTTTTTCCCCTGACATAATGCTTTGTATAAATCTAGAATCTTTTTAGGCTGTGTATTCTTAATATGAATACTACCTTCACTATTCACGTAAACTAGATAATATGGATATAAAGAAGTAGCAGCTTCTTGATTACTTGTATGTTTCTTCTGCTTTAGACAATAGATAACACCTTTAGAACATTCTTCTTTGTTTTTTGAAGGTATATTAGTCACAGCATAAATACCTGTTGGATATTTCTCTAATAAACCTGGATTTTCTTTCATATATCGATCTAAAGACATTATAAAATCATCTAATGTTAAATCTGTAATAGAAATACCACCCTGCATATCTTCAATATCTAAAACCTCATTTTGAAGTTGTTTCAACTGATTCTTTCTATACTCTAAATTCTTGCTTTCTGCAGTTAACAAGTCCTCGTCACCAGTTGCTGATAAATCTAACATAACCATTCTGTTCTTAACTCTATTTTCTAGATTAATATATTCATCAAGTTCCATATTAGGCCAAAAATTTACTAACTGAATTTCTTTATTAATTGAACCTATACGATCAATACGGCCGAATCTTTGAACTATTCTAACAGGATTCCAATGAATATCATAATTAATTAAATAGTCGCAATCTTGTAAATTCTGTCCTTCAGAAATACAATCTGTGGCTATTAATATATCTATCTGTGGTTGACTAGTATTCAGCTTATTAGAACGAGGAGAAAAGTGAGTCAAAATATCTTCAAACCTATTCGAAACTGACTTGAGATTAGTTTTTAAAGCATTGCCCCCAGTAACAAGGCCACAATATAAACCATGTTTCTCTAATAACCACTTGTTAATAGCATCATATAAGTATTCTGCCGTGTCAGAGAATGATGTAAAAATAATAATTTTCTTATTACCATCATTAATAGGATTCTGTATTTTTTTACTGATATGGTTCTTTAAATCCCTTAACTTAGCGTCCCTATCACTAGTGATTGCAATTGATTGATAGAGAAGAGTTTCTAATATATCTTGATCTTCCATCAAATCTTCTCTTAATTTTAATGCATCTAAATCCTGTACTTTAATTTTAATCTTTCCACCGACCTCATAATCATATTCATCATCTATATCGGACATAGAATCATCGTCTAAGTCGTACTCATTCTCTCTGTCTAAAGCTTCCATCATAACTTCAATTTGCTTTAGTATTCTCTCTAGAGTAAGAGTAAATGAATTAACTGAACTTTCTAATCGTTTGAAAATATTAACTCTCATCAAGTTAACAATATTCTTTTCACGGTCTACTTGCTTAAACTTACCAGTTCCTCCCTTAACTTCCTGGTCATATAATTTTTCGTAATATTTAAGCTTACTTGGTAATACATATAACATTGGTGAATATATAGCCAAATGTAAGCTTGCTATCATCGTATTCACTTTAGCCAATGACGGAAAATCATTATTAATATCAATATCAGACTTAATAGATATAGGTTTTAAACGATTAGGAAAGTCTCCAATATCCTTAGTATCATAATAAGTCTGTATGTGTTTTCTACTTCTCGCAATAGTAACTGTATTAAGCAGATTAAAGAAATTATAATCTAGCATCGGTAATAGATTTGCTGTAGTCTGTTTTTCTTCAGGCAGCTTAGACCATTCTTTAAAACGTGTCTGTGCAACTCGTAATGTTGTTTCAATACTCTTAATACCTGCATTTTCTTCAAATGCACTATCATTATCTTCAGTAATAAACATGATTTGATTTTTTAAATCAGCTAATCTGTTATTAACTGGTGTAGCTGATAACATTAAAACTTTAGTTTTTACACCACTCTTAATAATCTTATTCATTAACTTCTGATAACGTGTTTCTTTATCCTTAATTGCATTATTGTTTCTAAAATTATGTGATTCATCAATAACCACTAAATCATAATTGCCCCAATTAAGTGTTTCTAAATCAATATCACCGGATTTTCCTTTTTCTCTTGATAAATCTGTATGGTTTAAAACATCATAATTAAATCTATCTTCTGCAAGAGTATTATTGATGCTATTTTGAGTAAAAGCTGTCCAGTTATTACGAAGCTTTTTAGGGCATAATACTAAAATACGATCATTTCTTAGTTCATAATATTTGATAATCGCAAGGGCTTCATATGTTTTGCCAAGTCCTACTGAGTCAGCAATAATACAACCATTATATAGTTCTAATTTTTTAATTGCTCCAACCACTGCATCATGTTGGAAATTATAAAGACAATTCCAAATTTTAGTTTTATTTATACCAGTCTTTTCTTTAACTCTAGCAATATCATCCATGTTTAGAAGTTTTTCACCGAAAATATTATATAGAGTAAGATAATACACTAACTCAGGAGAATTTTCCTTATACAAATCTGTTAAATGTTTCAAAAGTTCCTCTTTAACATCAACTACTAACTCTTCGTCTTCAAAAATATCACGTATAAAATCTAAATACTGTTTGATCATATCTTCATCATCGCTTACAGTATTAAAATCGAATCGTTTTTTTTCTGTGTAACCTAAACCATCTTTTGAAAAAGATATATTATTCCCCTGTATCAAATATTCATGATTTTTATTCTGTATCAATATATTACTAGGTGTAACACTACCTGATTTCATAACAGATTTTATGTTGCCTTTCTCTTTAATGAATTTATAACACTTAGAAGCAATTTGATTCTGATCAAGATTGTTTTTTAGTCCTATTTCTAAATTAAACTCAGATACATTTCTTTCACGATTATGCATTTGCAACTCAAATTCTTTAACTTCTTTATCATTAGCTATGCTTTTTCTTATGAATGTAGGCTCATTAAATAAAAAATTAAATCTATCACTTTTCTCTAATACTTTGCGTAATTCTTCAAATGCATAAATAGTAAAAATAGGAGAAGATATTGTTACTTCTGCTCCCTCTTCAGTATGTGCCTTAACATACTCGCCAACGGCACCTATCTTATTGTTATCTAGTACTGTTTGCATATCTTCACCTCTTGAAAAATTAATTATTTTAATAATAGAATTATACGATAATAAGCACAAAAAACAAAGAATCTACTTTTAGACATCATATGACTTAGTATTAATACTGGGGTTAACATCCTAAAACCTATTATATTACTTTTTATAAAGATATGCACTATATAGTCTTCCTACACCTTCCAAAATCAGGCGTTTATAGATGTTTTTTTGAAATTTTCCCACTCATTTTTAATTAAACTATAAACACAAAAAGAACGGCTAACCGTTCTCATCTTGACAAGGAAAACCTACCATTGACTATCTGTTAAAAATACTACTAGCACTTATAAAGAACCCCAGGAATGACATATTCATTCCTGGGGTTCTATCTTTATTCTGTTTCTACATAAATTGTTGTGAACTTACAATGTGTAAGAGGCTTAACATGAATAGTATTATCTTTTACTTCAATACTATCTGCATACTCTTCTTTCAAATCTACATAATATGCTTTCTTAATATTTTGCGTAAATACTAATGTATCATTTTCTTCTTCATGGAACTGTCCATTATAAAGTCTGATAATATATCCGTCTTTATCTTCAGCTTTCTTAATTGCACTTACTACAAGTTTATTCTCTGTAGAGAATAATGAATAACTATCTTCTTTTGTACCTTCTACTTCAGGTTCAGAGAAGATTAATCTACCATTTAAGAATTCTGAATACTCTCTTGCAACAACTGGAGTATTGTATGCTTTTGCTGTATTTGCGATATGTGCACTATTGAAATCACCTGCAAAAGTTGTGAAACCAAATGAGAAATCAAGTGGTTTCTGTAATTCAGCGTCACGTGTTTCAATAATACGTTCTCCGCTCGCACGTCCTGGACGATAGATGAGATTTTCTTTACCCATAAATGAGTAAGTTCTAAATAGTGTTAAACGGATTGCATGATCATCAATAACTTCATATTCACGTACTCCCTGAGGAATTAATGCGATACCTCTTTCACTATTACTTAAGCTTACAAAGCTCTGTGTAGGTTCAATAGAGATAGGTGGTTCTTGCCATGTAGTATTACTCTGCTGGAAGTTGACTGGTAAGTCGTTATTCACTTCTTCTTTTATTGTTTTTGATCTTTCTAGTGCTGCATTATAAAGAGCCATTTCTTTTTCATGAACATTTTCTCTTTCAATAGCACCAAACTGTTCATCCGCAATATTTACTTTTGAAACAAGATCAGCATCAAATACAACACAAAGACGATGTGATTTACCAACATTATCTACATGTACATCAAAATCAATAACAGATGAGCCTTTTCTTAATGATACAGACATCTTAACTGGAAGCTCAATAGAACGTTTACCTAATGCACGTTCTTCAAGATCACTTGGAATTGGTAATTTATATTCTGCATTTAATGTAGCATATAATTCAGATGCCTGAATACTACTATCTACTAAATGATCTTTTGAATATGTCACTAAATCCTGATGTGCTGGTGAATAGTTGAAAGAATCTCCTCCATCACCATTTTCTTCAAATACTGCCTGATTCTTATAAACATGATTATTTGTTTTATCAACAATAGTAAGAGTTCCATCTTCTTCTAAATGAATAGAATAGAATTCATTCTCTACTGCTGAAGATTCTTTTAATTCCTGATTAGAAGAATGAGAGAAATCTAAAGTATATTGAACATATCCCATTGCTGGAAGGTCTTTAGCTTCAATTGCAATTGTTGCTTCAATAACACTTTCAGGTGTATAAACCTTCTTGCTTGGATTTAACTTAATTGTCTGAGATAAAACATAATCAGTTAAATCTTTTGATTCTAGAATTGTATAATTAACATCATTGCCATTATTATCTTTCAAAGCAAAATCTGTACCTGGAAGATAAACTTTTGCTGTTACAACTTCATCTCTGACAAATGGTAAAGTATTGAACAATGTAATAGTCATATCAGCATTATTTTTAATACGAGTCGCAATAAGTCTTGTATGTAATTCTACTAAGGCATCCGCAATATCTCTCACCTGTTTATAACGCATATAAACATCTTCATTGGCAGTATCTGAAATACATGAACCAATTGAATCATGTGCTGCATTCTCAAATAATAGTTTCCAGATAGTTTCCATTGGACCATGTGGATACTCATTACCTAAAGAATAAGACATTGTCATTAAAGGTTCTAAAACATGAGTCACATAATTCTGAAGTTTAGTATTTAAAGCTTTTAAATCAGAACGAGATGAGAAAATAGATTTATGTACACGACTATGTTTACCTAAAATCAATTCTCCTTCTACTTCTTCTAATTCAGGATGAGCAGCTTTTACATCTTTAATATAATCTTCAATACAACTAATAACATAAGTATTTTCTAGATCAGCTTCCTGCTGTTTTTTTACTAAATCAACAAGATTTCTTCTAATCGGAGCCTGATCGAAGCCATTTGGAAAATAAATATTGTCTGTTGCACCAGTTCCAGCTTTGATTAAACATTCATTTTTCCAAAATTTCTGTGCATCTTCATCATCTTCAGGGATATTACCACCGATATAGTATCCATGAGGAATCTGAGTCACAAATACTGTACTTCCATCATGTCCACGCCAGTTATAGTCTGTATGTTTGACCATATCATTAGTTACACCACGCCAGAATAATGTATCTTTAATTCCAAATGCATTATAAATCTGAGGCATATTTCCAGCCATACCAAATGAATCTGGTACATATCCAACATTCATATATGGACCATATTTAAGGCATGTTTTCATACCATAGTACATATTACGAACAATTGATTCAGCTGAAATAACCATTAAATCACTCTGCGTATACCATGGACCAATAACAAGACGATGCGCCTGTACTAATCTTTTAATTCTATTCTCGTCTTCTGGTCTCCATTTAATATAGTCATCTAATAATGAACCTTGTGCATCTAACATGAAGTATTTAAATTCAGGATCTTTTTCTAGTGTATCTAATACATCACCTAAATCTTTCATTAGATATATTTTTGAACGTGATGTTGTGAAATACCATTCGCGGTCCCAATGAAAATGTGGAACAATATGAATTTTCTTTGCCATAATCTTCTCCTTAACAAAATAAAGAAGGCATTGCCTTCTTTATTAAATTTTATTCAAATGAAATTTCTACGTCGTCTTCAGTCATAGTTTCGTCTGCTGCATCTGGATCAACGTTGAAGTTAGCAAGTAATGGAGCAACAAATGCGATGAATAATGCACCTACTAGCATACCTACTAAATAAGCCCATCCACTACCAATAGTGATGAAACCATAAATACCACCAACTGGAGGAATAGTAGCCTTAGCACCTAAAAGACATGTTACAGCAGTACCTAATGCACAACCAATCATGTTAAGTGGAACTAGACGAGACGCTTTTACTAATGTGAATGGGATAGCACCTTCAGTGATACCAACAAATCCCATTACCCAGTTACCTTTACCAGCATCTTTGAAAGAATCTGAAAAGCATTTGCTCTTAATAACAGTAGAGATAGCATATGCTAGTGGTGGAATACAAATTGCACAGTTAATATAAACGTTAGGCTGATAGATTTTTTCTGCCATTAATACGTTACCAGCCATCCAAGCAGCTTTATTGATAGGTCCACCCATATCAGAACCAATCATAGCACCTAAAATGATAGCTAAGAGAACCTGGTTAGTACCTGATTTTGTCATAGTACGAATCCAAGAAATTAATGCAGTATTTAACATTGATAATGGAGTATTTAAGATAACACCCATTACAAGAGCAATAACAGCTGTAGCAAAGAATGGTGAAATAACTAATGGCATCATTGACTGGAATGATTCAGGTAAGTTAAATGTCTTTTTACACCATCTTACAGTGTAACCAGCTAAGAAACCAGCAATAACAGCTCCTAAGAAACCTTCCTGATAATTAGAAGCGATAGCACCACCGATTAAACCAGCACCAATAGCAGGCTTTTCAGCGATAGAGTAAGCAATAAAACCAGCGAGAACTGTATTAACAAGACCGATACCAGCCCAACCTACTTGCTGAATCTGCCATAAAGTATGATAGAATCCAGTTGCCTTAGCATATGGATCTAAGCTCTGTACGCCAGTACATAATGCGATAATTAATGGAATTGCAACAACTAAAGAAGCACCAATGATAAGTGGTAACATGTAGCCAATACCAGTCATCATATGACCTTTAGCTTCATTAAAAAACTTTTTCATAAACTTTTTCTCCTCAATATAAATTTTTTGCTATATAATGAGAGTGCGTACTCACTATATAGTATGTATTCATAGGTCTCCGCAATAGGCCTATGAATTTTTTTATCCCTTTTTTTCTTCAACAGCTTTAGCACATTTCTTTAAAACTGCTTCAGGTGCCTTAATACAAGTAGTAATATTGACACGAATAACTGGTTTACCTTCAAAACGGTCCATACCTTCAATATGCTGATCAGATGCAATTAATATAAAGTCAGCAGCCTGAGCTTCTTCTTTTGTAATAGCATTAACCTGCCCCATTGAACCCTGCTGTTCCATCTTGACATCAAAACCAATCTTCTTTCCAGCCTTTTCCAATGCTTTTGCAGCCATTGGAGTATGAGCTAAACCAGCTGGACAAGCTGAGATACCAACAACTTTCATTTTAATTTTCCTCCTCCATCATTTTTAAAATATAACGTGTTAATTCAGCCTTATCATTTGATGAAATAATTGTATCTTTAAATTCATCTTCTAATAATGCTGTTGCAAGTGAAGAAATCATCTTCAAATGCACATCACCAGCACTCTGCTTAGGTACTAGTAATGCGAAAATATATTTAACTGGCTTGTTATCTAGAGTCTGCCAATCAATACCATTTTTATTTCGTAAGAACATAACTGTTACTTTCTTAACGTTATCTGTTCTTGCATGTGGGATTGCAAATCCATCTTGCAATCCTGTTGAGAATTCTTTTTCTCTTTCAAGAAAGTCATGATATAAAGCATCTTCATCATCAGTAATATCAAGCAGTTTTGCTTTATGACTTATAAACTTAAGAATGCCTTCTTTGTCTTTCTCATCAACATCTAGGAATGTTGTCTGTTCGTTTAGTAATTCGTTCATTGCTGTTCACCTCTCTTCGACAATACCTAGTATAAATAATCTTCTTCCATTTCTCAATTCATGCAATTTCCACTTCCAAAAGGAAATGTAAGTGTTATCATATTAAACGCTTCCACTTTTAAGTGGAAATGGTTTTGGTTGTCAATTTTAAAAAAGTCGCTAATATTAATAATAAAGATAGAGAAAGGAGGATAACCATGTTTAATTACAAAAGAATTGAAGATATTTTTAACTATATACGTAGTAATGATTACACTACTGCTGCCAAACTCGCAGATTTATTTAAAGTATCAGAACGCACAATTCGTACCGATATCAATAATTTAAATAATGAATTACAGGGAGCAAGCGTCCAACTAAAAAGGAAAGCTGGTTATTATTTGGAAATTGAAGATGAAAATACGTTCAATTCATTTCTAGATAGCATAACATCTAAAGAATCTGATTCCATTGATCTTGATTCCAGTGAAGATAGAATACGTTTCATATTGAACAAACTGCTTTATTCACACGATTATATTTCAACTGATGATCTGGCTGACCTAGTTTATGTTTCAAAAAACACATTCTCTAATTACATAAAAATAATCAAAAAAAGCCTACCACTCTATAATCTTGAGTACATTGTAAGACCTGGTGTTGGAATAAAAATAATTGGGAATGAATCTGATAAATGAGATTGTATCGTGAATGAAACACATCCGTTAAATGAATATTCAACTGTTTCTGCATTTTCTAAAGGAGAAAAGATTTACTACAACGATGTTGAAGTCAATTATATTGTTTCTTTATTAATTCAAGTTTTCAATAAACATAAAATTCAAACAGATGACTATAAATTAAAGAATCTTACTATTTACTTTGCATTAATGATTTCCAGAATACTTAATGACGACTACATTAGTGTTATGAATAACACAGAAATTCCTAATAATATTGAGGAAATTATGAATGAGATATGTGAATCATTAAGTAATTATTATGACATAACAATTACTCGTGGTGAAAAACAATATATTTCACTTCATTTTATTTCTAATATTAAGTACAACAATAATTCTATAGATGATCAATCTATACATAATCTTATTGATTCTTTCTTAGAAGGCATCTACAAAGGATATAATTTTGACTTAAGGGATGACAAAATACTAAGATCTGATCTTTTCTATCATTTCCGTACTTCAATATCAATGATGGAACTTCATTTAGAGAATAAAAACCCTTTATTAAATACCATTAAAACAAACTACCCTCTACCATTTGAAATATCAAAGACTATCCTTAGTCAATCTTCTAATATTGTTAATTTCCCTGAAGATGACATAGGATATATCGCTTTACATATCGGTGCAGCTATAGAAAGGTGTTTCTCTGGTTCTATCAAGAAAAAAGCCGTTTATCTTGTATGTGGTTCAGGACAGGCAACTGCGCGTATGTTAGAGGCAAGATTACATAATGTCTTTGCGAATAAGCTGACTGTTGTCAAAAGATTGTCTCTTATTGAGTATCTAAATTATACAGAGAATGATTTCAAAGAGATAGATTGTGTTATTTCAACAATTCCTTTAGAACAATCATATGTTCCAACAATTACTGTAGATTTCTCTCTTAATCAACAGGATATAGAAATGGTGTCTCGTTTAATTACATCTATAGATCAAAGTAAATATGAGAAAATCAAAAAGTTCTTTGACTCTTCTTTATTTGTTCACAAGAAAAAAGTGAACTCAAAAAATGAATTGTTAGAAGAACTCAGTACTCTATTGCTTAATGAAGATATCATTGGTGATGATTATCTTGATTCTGTCTATAAACGTGAAGAACTCTCCAATACAAATATGAATGATGTATTTGCATTACCACATCCATTGAATGTTTTTGCAAAACAGACAAAAGTTGCTGTTGCAATATTAGATGAACCACTTAAGTGGAATGGTGATGAAACTGTTAGAATTGTATTCCTTCTAGCAATCAAAAACGGAGATAGTCTTAACATGGAACACTTATACGATGTATTTATTGAACTCGTTAATAACACCAAATTCCAACGTGAAGTTATGTGTTCTAAGACATATGATCAGTTTATTAAAACACTTATACAACACATACAATAAACCATACAATTGATTACATATAAAAACAGGAAGGATAGAGTTTTCTCCTAATATTCTACTTAAAAAGGGTTACTGGATGCATAACATCCAGTAGCCCTTTTATGATATTTGACTTATTTACCCCAAGGTAACAAATTTGAAATAAACTCTTGAAGTTCTTTAATGCTAAATAGCCATGAACCAATAACTACTATAGCAATTATCAAGCAAGTCCAATTCAATTTTTCTATTTTAAATAATTTTGCATTCTTATCATTAATTGTAAAGATAAACTTAACCAAGATGTAAATAGTATTAATAAGAACAAACGCTAAAAAATCAATAGTCAGCAACAACCTATATATACTAGCTGCGGAGATGCTTTGTAAGACAGATGTAGAAAATGTAATTCCACCAACAAACGCTAAAACGATCGAAGCAAATATACCTAGTATAGATATATACTCCTTTTCTATACCTTTCACCTGTTGCTGCAGTTTAACCTTCGCATCTTCAATACTAGCCGCAAAAATATTATTTGCATTTTCTATTTGACTTATCGCCAATTGAAAATGATCATAGATTTTAACAATTATTTTTTTAGTATCTGCACTAACATGATTTTTCTCATCCAATGAATAGAGTAGTAACTTCTCAACATTAGTCGCAAAAATTCCCCTTTGTTCCATTTCTAAAGAGTAGATATAGTTACTAATTTCTGAATATAGAATTCTATTCAATCTATCAGATGAATCTATATAAGCATCAATATTCTTAACCGTTACCTTTGGATCATATCTTAGAGACTCCATTGATAACGCTTTGCAAATACTATTCATTTTTCTCTTAGCATAATTATATTTTGATGATTTTTAGATTACAAAACGCTTTTTATCTTCAGTGCGCAATAATTTATCTAAATCATCATTAGGCATTAAAATACTCCTTTATCGCATCAAGTGTAATCTCATTATTTCTATATGGAGTATAAGCATCCATCCAAGGAGACTGCCTATGTGTTATCGTAACAAGATCAGTTGCTGAATAACCTGAAAACTTATCTACAACTTTATTAATGCGATTTTTATCTTCATCAGTAATAACATCATCATTAAATTTTACTCTTTCAGTATTCCAAATATCGTCCGTATCAAATAAAATATAAGACTCTATTGTTGGAATATCTCCACTACCATATTGCTTATATTCATGATATACAGCAGGAACAACTGGGCCAAAATTCCATGCTTCGATTTTATCATCAAAACAAGGTGCATTTTTTGTTTTGTCAATTAGAAAATAAGCCTGAATAAAATAAAGAACCTTTTGTAGTTTTAAATTAGAAATACCATAGTCCTGTTCATTGCTGTAATTAATCACATGACGACATACTTCTAAAACATCATAACTCATACTTTATACACTCCTTTTCCTAACCATAATAGAACATATTTCAAATGGCAATGATTTTCTCAAACACTCTCTAATATAAGCAAAGAGCATGCATTCGCACACTCTTCTATTTCTAAATATTAGAAGAAAATGTTTTACCATCTTCTTCGTCTAATTATTCTCTTACCATTGAAACTTACCAAACAAACTTCAAGCCAGGCCATGAAATAGAAAACAATTTTAATAAACCACCAGATTAACCATAGTGGAAAGAACAGAAGATACATTAATAACCTAAACATTTAAATAACCCCTCTCTTATCAATTTTGATTGCACACTTAATAATCATACTCTTTACACCATAAGACATAATCATTCGATTCTTTTCAATTAAACGATACACTATCCAATCATGTTTTAATATCAATTTAGAATTATTTCTGAATCTTTACGAGTTCAAAAACAACAAGAATTGGAAATACTAAAATTATCAACAATACCTTCAAAACCTTACCTACTAGTAAAAGCTTATCATCAATAGTCATAGTAATAATCTCCTTTTTATTTGAATAAGTCCCAGAAACTTACAGTATTTTTTCTATAGACCTTGTTATAGGCAGCCTTTCTAGGATTCGTAATCCATCCTCTACCCTTCTTACCATATCCAGGTATAAGAACTCTCTTAATTGATCTTTTAGCTTTTCCTGTTGTTCTAGCACTAATAGATTAATGATGGTGTTCTTACTGCAAACTTCATATTACTCATCTTCATTCCTACTATTATCTTATACTTTTTTTAATATTCATGTATCCTGTACCACTCTGACAACGCCTTTCTAGAGGTGTTTCTAAAATATTTTGAAAGTTTTATGATAAAAGGAGGTAACATGCACTTCTGTTATATTCACAATCTATATAATTAGAAAATCCTTACATTGTATAGACACAAAAAAAACGTTAACCCTAAAGTTAACTCTTTAAGTTAATCTGTGAGACTAATTCCAAAGTTCATAATACCTGTAAATTTTAATCCTGGTTCTAAGTTAATCTTATCACCAGTTAAATAAAGATGACCATATACACCATTATTACTCTTTTCATTTTCATCACTTCCCTTTGACTACGACCATTATAATAATAGTAGAAGTGATTCACTTGCATATTCTAGTTAAGTGTTTGTAAAGAAAACAGTCTTAAAGGAAAGAATATATCTTATTGTGTAAAATACAAAATATTCACTCAATATATAATTTTAGTTTCCTTGTTTAAATATTATGATGGAAATGAATAAAAGGTCGGTATGGAGACCTCAAAAACCATGTCCTTTGGTCTAAGCAGAGACCTAAAACCTGCATCTACATTAGGAACTCCTTGGAGTTCCTTTTCATTGCATAAAAAATCTCTCTAATAAAGAGGGACTATGTTAAAATGAGTTTGTTTGTTTTATAGAAAGGTTAGTTTATTTACTTTTTTAGCATAAATTATTTGTGTTTTGAATACCCACAAACCACAGGTTAATGAAAATTAAATTTTATTAACACCTATAAATCGGCGTTCATGAAGCTGAACTGAATACATGAATTTTCCATTTGTACTATAATTAGATTAGAAATCAGATGAAGAACTCATGCAGGATATTGTTTCAATACTTCATGTGGTCTCCTGCAGGCTGTAAAGGGCGTCATAAGTATAAAAAAACAGATAGAAAGGGATGAGGAAATTGCTGAAGAGCTTCAAGACGGAAATAAATCCAACAGAGGAGCAGAAAGTCAGGATTCGTAAAACAATTGGTACTTGCAGATTTATCTATAACTTCTATCTTGCTCATAATAAGGAGCTTCATGAAAGTGGCAAAAAGTTTATGAGCAGCAGCCAGTTTAGAGTATGGCTTAACAATGAGTATCTTCCGAGCCATCCAGAATGTTCCTGGATCAAGGAAGCTTATTCAAAATCGGTAACACAGGCAGTAAATAACGGACAGATCGCATTTACAAAATTCTTTAATCACAAGAGCGCCTTTCCAAAGTTTAAAAAGAAAGGCAAATCTGATGTGAAAATGTATTTTGTAAGGAATAATCCAAAAGAT